>Ga0114980_10000006_pt1 | contig 127217 bp, 103 predicted proteins | sample S_140806_EF_Meta_FD_87018 | JGI IMG/M metagenome (GOLD analysis project Ga0114980, IMG submission 87018) | Freshwater microbial communities from Lake Simoncouche, Canada to study carbon cycling - S_140806_EF_MetaG | ecosystem: Environmental > Aquatic > Freshwater > Lake | place: Lake...
AATTTAGATTGAACGTTGAAGTTTCCTGAACCCGAGTTAACCGTGCCAGCTGTTGTTGCTGTTTGAACAAGACTCGCTTGGTGACCCACGTTCATTGTTCCGTCGTTAATAATAACAAGGGTAACTGTGAGCTTCGCTACCGCAGAAACGTTGGCTGTCGTTGGATCGTTGTTGTAATCATTGCCTGTCATGGTTAGCGTTCCGCCCGCATCAACGTCTAGTGTTCCCGTTTGGTAAACGGTTCCGTTGTTGGGAACTGTAACGGTATGTCCGTTCAATACGTTCACGTATCCCGTGTAGTTCGCTGGCGGCGCGTAGATTGAATTTTGATACGTATCGCTTGGTGAGCAAGCGAACTGCCAAGTTGTTGCATCGCCCCAGTTGCCGCTAGTACGTGATCTGAAGTATGCGGGAATATCGTCTGTGTTGCCAGAGCAGTTCTCATCGATGTTGTTTCCGCAGATTTCTACAGCGCCAGGATTAATCGCACTGTTCGTAGTGTTACAATCGCTCGTGTTCAAAGAATAACCCGATGGTGCTACTGCAACACAGGTATAACTCACCGCACTGCCCGTTCCATAACCGTCGAGGTCAGTGTCGGTGTACAACGGAATGGTTGCCGTTGTCATAACCACTTCCACTAAAGCACTTGAAGTGCCTACGCAACCGGTAGTCGAGTTAACACCTTTCACAAACAATCCTGTTGCAGCTTCCACTCCAGTCCATGACAAAGCACTTCCTGTTCCTGCAATACTTATATTGATTGGTCCGTCTTGGTTATACAATGAATAACTTATTCCAGTAACCGAGCCCGTTGAACTAACGGTACCGTAGGTCGTGTTCGGTGCAAGATTGCTGTATTCGCAATACGTGCTGCCTGTTACGCTTAGCGCGGCAGGAAGGGTGTTCACGGTTAATGAACCGTTTGTATAGGTGATGTTGTAATTAGACAATCCGGAACCTGAAGCAGCAGAAGGAACAATAGAATAACTGCCAGCCGCAGCAACTGAAGTGGATCCTGAGCTCGTTAGGGTAACTGTGCTAACCGCATCTGAACCCACTAAACCAGAAGTTGTGAATTGCGAGGTGCCTAATGATAAAGCTGCTTCTTGACATTTAGATTGATTGGAAGCTGTGATGGTCAGCGCTTTTGTTGAGACTGAACTGGAAGCCGTTGCCACATTGACAGAGGTAGCTCCAGTGCTGCTTAAAACAATATTCCCTGAATACGTTCCGACTGCCGTAGTTGATGCCAAGCGCACGTAAATGGTAGTGGCTGCAATGGCTCCACAAGCATTTGGCGAAATAGTTAAACTTGTCGCGTAACTTGAACCGCTCGAAATTTCAAAACCACTCGGCGCAGTCAAGGTAAGGTCTGCTGTTAGGTTGCTTGCGCTTACACTAAAACTTGTTGGGGATGCAGAGGCCGTTCCGTAGGTCGTGTTTACCGATGATAATGTTGCGCTTGTTGTTATTAATGAGCTTGGACTAACAGTGATTGAATAACTTGGAAAGGTCGCTGCTGTTCCTGAGCTTGCGTACCATTTATTTGACCCATCAACAAAATACGATAACAACGTTGAGGCAAGACCACTCACTGTAACTGATGAGGTTGAGGTTGTAGCATTCGCGAAATAGGTATTGGCGTATGATGAAGTTCCCAAATTCAACCAAGAAGTTGCAGGTAAGAGTGTTGTAGATGGTTGAACAGTATTTGAAGCAGCCGAAGTAGCACTCAAAGCAATACCATAATTCAATCCATACAATAAAGTGATTCCACTTAAAGATCCCCAATTCGACGTGCTTCCTGTAAAAACAAACAATTGATCCCCGTTTCCGTTAAAGGAGAAGTTCGTCGGTGCAGCAGAACTCCAACCCGTTCCTAAAACACTCATTCCATTTGTCCAAGTTATTGCAGTTCCAGCTGCATGTCCTCCTAAAGGTACAGTGTATGTTAAAAATCCTTCACCTGTCCTTGTTGTCGGTGTCCCTGTGAATCCGTTGTCCGTAAAATTAATAGCAACATTTTCAGCTACGTCCTTCAAAAAGACCATTGAAAATTTGTCTGGATTTGCCGAATTGATTGCGAGTATTGCAACATCCCCAGCAGCCAAAGTTGATGTTGGATTAAAAGAACTCTGAACCACCAACGTTTGGTTTACCGAACTTGCAGCCGCATAATTTCCTCCTCCAGTTTGCGAAGCCGTAATGGTCGTGGTTCCAGCACCTACTATATGGATATTTCCACCAATGATAGTGGCCACGCATGGGTTTGAACTGGTATAAGTCACAGTTAAACCCGAAGAAGCTGTTGCTCCCGGTGAATAATCCGCAGTGCTCAGTGTTGCTGGTGTTAAACTCGCAAAAGTGATTGTTTGAGATGCTCCAGTGATATCTCCCGTTAATCCTATTGGCTGTATGAGTGAATAATTTCCTGCATCAGCACCAGCTAAGGTAGATGTTGAAGTTACACTTCCTGTTCCAACATTTGCAGAAGCAAAAGTTCCTGTTCCAGATAGCGTTACCGCATCGCCAGATTCAACACCACTTAATGTTCCGGTTATGGAAGCATTTGTATTACCGTCATAGGTTTTGGTTGTTACAGCTGGTGAAGTAACGGTAAGTGCTTTGGCGGTGATATCTCCTATTGTGATGGTATTAGCAAGAGAATAATTTGCTGCTAAGCCACCATTCGTGCCATTCCCAAGTGTGTAAGAGATAGTCGCTGTTTTTCCAGTTCCAACATTCCAATCAGCATACGTTCCAGCAGCAGATGAAACCATTACTGTTTCAGATCCAACAAATCCTGACAATGCACCAGGTGTAACTGTTCCACAAGTTGTTGAACGGTTGTACACTTTTGAGGCGACCGTTGCAGTTGTTATGGCTAATACTTTTTGAGATACCGTATTTCCTGAAGCGGAGGTTGAAACATTGGCATCATTCGCACCACTTGCTGTAAGAACTACTGCCGTGGCATTGTTATTTGTGCCTGCTGCCAGGGTTGCTGCAAATCGAACATAGACAGTGGTACCACTTGATACAGCAAGAGATGAAGTAAAGTTTGAATTGTCGGTTGAAACTTCATAACCACTTTGCGCAGTGGCGGTGATATTCCCTGTTAAACTTGAACCATCTGCAATAAAACTGATACCAGTTGATGCCGTTCCATAGGTGCTTGTCAACGATAAAGTGAATGTGATCGGATTTATTGTTGGTGTTGATACAGTGGTCCATTGGGCGTATAAAGTGAAACCCGCTGTTTCACCATGCGTGTATGGAAACGAGATAGCGGATCCACCAGAACTTGCAAGAAACCATCCGTTAAATGTATTTCCACTTTTTGTTGGATTTCCCGGATTCGAAACTGTTCCTCCAGTGGTCGTTGAACCATTTGAAATTACACTTCCTCCTTGACTATCATATGTTACCGTTAAGGCATTTGCAGTCCAGATTGCATAAAGCGTTGTACTTGAGGTAAATGGATAGCTTCCACCATCTGCATAAGTTACTGTTGCGCTACCTGAAGATGTTGCCCACCCGCCAAAAATGTAGCCCGTTCTGCTGAAGCTGTTTGAAGTTAAATTAGTAGCTGAACTTGCTGTTTGGTTGGACATGGTGCCACCAGTATTTGAGTTTCCATTAAACGTAACCGTATATTGAACTGCAGATACTGTCAAAATCAATTGTCCACTAGAAACAGATAATTCGCCAGTAGTTCCCGAGGCCAGTCCCGAGCCATTCACTGTCAATGCACCAAGAGTTGTTGCCGTTACACCAGTGGCAGAGCCAGATGTTGCGATTAATGTATATGTTCCTGTGGCTAAGGCGGTAGTTGTTGTTACAGTAACAGGGACATTATTTAAATTTAGAGCACCTGCGCTTGCACCTGATACCGTAAATGGTGACGTTGCCCCTCCACCATAACTTGTGAAAGCCAAACCTCCAGCCGACAAGGTAATTCCTTTACTTGAAGCAACGGTAATCGTAGCCGTTGTGTTAGAACCTGTTGCTGAACTTTTCAACGATTGAGTTACTCCCAGAGATAATGCAGTCGTTAAGCCAGACACATCAAATGTTCCTCCAGAACCTACTGTAATAGCAGAAGAACTGGCAATCGAACCAGCACCTGAAAGAGTGAGAGTTCCGCCATTTATGGTTGTCGTTCCTGTGTATGTATTTACATCCCCTAAAGTTAAGGTTCCTGTACCGCTTTTCACCAATGAAATGGCACCTGCAATAATTCCTGAGTTGGCATTGGTACCATCGCCATAAGCACCGCTACCCGAAACTGTTAATGTTGCAGCAACAGTTGAATTTATAGTGTTTTTAGAAGCAGTTGTATTTGTTCCGCTTGTCGAGTTCAACCCGGCAATGGTTTGGTTTCTTCCATTCAAATCAAGTGTACCTACGTTAGCGCTAGCTGCTTGACCTAAACTTAAAACCGTACCTGTAGGTAAGCGATCATTCCCTGTTGTTAATTTTAAAGTTCCATTGTTGATTGCTGTTGATCCTGTGTAGTTGCTCAAACCCCCTAATGATAAAGTTCCTGAACCTTGCTTGGCTAGGATACCTGTATTTCCTGAAAGGTCAGTAATAATTCCATCATACGTTAAAGTTCCGCTCGAAACAGGACTAATGCTTGTACCAGCAGTAGAACCTAATTGAATTCCATGTGTACTAGCCAAAGTATAAGTTGCAGCAGCACCTGCTGTAGTAGCTGCAGAAAGTCTTCCTCCGTTAATTACAATAGTATTATTAGCATTTCCAAAAGCACCATTATTTGCGAAACCTACTTCCGCGCCACTTATGGTAACTGTGCCCGTAAATGTGTTACTAGCATTTCCAATATAAATTTGAGCGGGGCTTGCACCATCAAATGTTAAACCTGAACCGCTTGTTCCTGAAATAACCCCTGAAAATATTCTACTTCCGCTTGTAATTGAATTGGTAATTGTTCGAGTAGCTGCACCTAAACCAACTGTACCAGAATAAGTATCATTACCCGTTCCTGTAAAAATAAAATTACCTCCAATGTTTACCGTGCTATTTGCAAAAGCTCTTCCCCCTGATGTTTGAATTGTACCACCATTAATTGAAAGCACACAATTAGAACCTCCAAATGAATTATTACCACTTAGAATAACTGTACCTGCATTTAAAGTAAAACCAAAATTGGTTGTATTAAAAGCGTTACCTTGAGCACCAATATTCCAAGTTCCTGCTCCATTTTTTATAAAGCCAGCACTGCTTGCAACTGTTGACCAACTCTGTCCTGTCCAAGTTAAAGTACTCCCTGTTCCAATATCAAATGTTCTTGCTGCTGTTGTTGAAAGCGTACCAACTGCACTAACAGTTACAGTCACTCCAGGATCCACTGTTACGTCACCAACGGAAGTTGTTGCAAATGTAACCGTTGAATTGGCTGTAAATCTTGCTGCACTGCCTGAAGTCCAAGCTGTTGTAAATGGTCCTGCACCTGATGTTCCCCAGTTAGCTCCTGTCCATGTACCCGAACCAGTTGTTTTCCAAAATTGCTGCCCCCACCCCACATTCAACACAAATACAAAAAGAGGCAATAAAAGAAATTGCAAAAATTTAGCAGACATCGGGGTTTTCATAATGCTTTGGTATTTAAGAGCGTGCGAAGTTGACGCTCTAAACTCAAAACAAAATGAACACAATATGAAATCTATGTAAATCTCTGTAACCCTCAGTTAACGCGGAGTTTTAATTAATCTTTAATAATAAATGAAGAAAAACGAATAGGACACATATACAGATCGTTAGGTGTTTTATTTCTTTAATTCGTGTTATTCGAGTGTTAAGGGGCATGGTGATTTGCTGAGGTGATTTATATCACGATTCTGCGAAAGATGTTGAACAAGGTGCGATGCAAGGTCCTGCGGAAGGTGTGTTACAAGGTCCTGCGGAATGTCGCTACGCGAAGCGTCCTTGCGAAGCACCTTCGTAGACCTTCAGAATGACCTTCGCTAGACCTACTTCGCAATCGCTTTCACCCCCGGCAACTCAATGCCTTCGAGAGATTCAAGCATAGCACCACCGCCGGTGCTGACATAAGAGACGTCGTTGGCTAATCCAAACTGATTAATAGCGGCTACTGAATCGCCACCGCCGACTAAAGTGAATGATCCTTTTTTGGTGGCTTCAACCAAGGCGTTCGCAACGGCAATAGTGCCGGCTGCAAAGGCCTCCATTTCAAACACACCCATTGGGCCATTCCATAATACTGTTTTAGACTGAGCAATAATGGTCGCGAAATGCTCGCGCGATTTCACACCAATATCCAATCCCATCCATCCCGATGGAATATTCGCTATGCTGCACTCCTTGTGATTCGCATCGGCTGCAAAAGCGTCCGCAATAATGGCGTCGGTAGGCAAATACAAATTCACATTCTTGTTGCGCGCCATTTCCATTAACTCCAACGCCAAGGCTAACTTGTCGTCTTCCACCAATGAATTTCCAACTTTACCCTTCTGCGCTTTAATGAACGTGAACGCCATGCCACCACCAATGATGATGTTGTCTACAGCGTTCATTAAATTCTCTAAAATCGCAATCTTGCTGCTGACTTTGCTTCCGCCAATAATAGCAGTAACCGGAGAAGCATTGCCGTTCAATACACGATCAATGCTCTTCACTTCGTCTTCCATTAAATAACCGAAATATTTATCGGTTGGAAAAAATTTCGCTATTACAGCCGTCGATGCGTGCGCGCGATGCGCCGTGCCGAATGCGTCGTTCACATACACATCTCCCAACTCGGCTAACTGACCAGCGAAGAATTCATCTCCGCCTTCCTCTTCCTTATAGAATCGTAAGTTTTCCAACAACAGAATTTCTCCTGCCTTCATCTTCTCTACCGCATGCTTCGCTTCTTCACCGACACAATTTCCAGCAAATGCAACGGGCTTTCCCAACACATTCGAAATCTCTTGTTGAATGTGCTTCAACGAGAATTTTTCTTCTGGACCTCCCTTCGGACGGCCCAAATGCGACATCAAGATCACCTTTGCTCCGTCTGAAGACAACTTCAAAATGGTTTTCGTTGCTGCGCGAATACGCGTGTTATCTGTTACTTCAAACTTATCGTTCAAAGGAACATTAAAGTCTACGCGCACAAGCACCGCTTTGTTCGCGAAGGTGTGTTGGTCTAATTGATACATGCTTATTTCTTAACGCGCTCGTGATAATGTCCGGTTGAAGTGTCAATGCGAATCTTGTCGCCCACTTCAATAAACAAAGGAACACGCACTTCAACATTCACATCAAGCATTGCTTTCTTCATCGCATTTGTTGCAGTGTCTCCGCGTAATCCTGGCTCGGTATACGTAATTTCATATTCAACCAATGTTGGAAGGTCGCAGGTCATAGGCGCTTCGTCTTCCGCATTGAACATAACCATACACACCATTCCTTCTTTTAAGAATTTCGGTGCGTTAATCATGGTTGCAGGAATAGTGATCTGCTCGAAATCTTCCGTGTTCATGAAGTTGTACTGATCGTCTTGAAACAAGAACTGATACTCGCGTGTTTCAATTCGAACCACATCCATCTTCACTCCAGAGTTAAACGTATGGTCAACGATTTTTCCGTTGTTCAAATTTTTGATTTTCGTTCTTACGAAAGCCGGACCTTTTCCTGGTTTAACGTGTAAGAATTCAATGATTTTCCAGATGTGTGAATCCATTCTGAAACACATTCCGTTGTGAATGTCTGCGGTAGTTGATGCCATGATTATTTTTTATAAAGGTGTGTTACAAGGTTCTGCGAAAGGTGAGTTACAAGGTTCTGCGAAAGGTGCTTTGCAAGGACGCTTCGCGTAGCGACCTTCCGTAGGACCTTCCATGGGACCTAACGAAGTTAACGCTAGTAAGCCCACTTCACATAAATAGCTCCCCACGTGAATCCACCGCCAAATGCGGCTAGTACGAGGTTGTCTCCTTTTTTCAATTGAGATTCCCAATCGCAAAGACAAAGTGGAATGGTAGCGCTTGTGGTGTTTCCGTATTTGTGAATGTTTATCATTACCTTCTCGCTGCCCACTCCCATGCGGCGTGCAGTAGCGTCGATAATTCTGAGGTTCGCTTGGTGTGGAACCAACCAGGCAACATCGTCTGATGTAAGATTGTTCTTCTCCATGATTTCAGCAGACACATCGGCCATTCCCATAACTGCCGCTTTGAAAACAGGCTGACCGTCTTGGGTAATGAAATGCTCTCGGTTGGCAACGGTTTCAGCGGTAGACGGATTAACCGATCCACCAGACTTCTGATATAAATAGTGTCTTCCGTGTCCGTCTGTTTTCAGTATGCTATCCATGATTCCGTTGTCGTCTTCTGTTGGTTCAAGAAGCACAGCTCCCGCGCCATCTCCGAATAGCACACATGTAGCGCGATCGGTGTAGTCTACGATACTCGACATTTTGTCTGCACCTACAACAACAACCTTTTTACACTTTCCTGTTTCAATGAATTGTGAACCGGTAGCCACTGCGAAAAGAAATCCTGAACAAGCAGCACCAAGGTCATATCCCCATGCGTTTTTCGCTCCAATTTTATCGCAAATAATATTTGCAGTAGCTGGAAATAAATGGTCTGGAGTAACGGTTGCGCAGATAAGCAAATCAATGTCCATCGGAGAAATCCCGCGTTTCTCGCAAAGCACTTTCACTGCTTCAACAGCCATGTCACTAGTACCCAATCCTTCGCCTTTCAAAATGTGACGCTCGGAAATACCTGTTCGCGAGCGAATCCACTCGTCGTTGGTATCTACCATTTTCTCTAAATCGGCGTTTGTAAGAAGGTCTGGTGGAAGGTAACCGCCTATTGCGGTAATGGCTGCTCTCATGTGGTTTGTAGATTGAAGATGCGAAGATAGGGAATTCTGCGAAAGATGTTTCACAAGATGCTTCGCAAGATTCTGCGAAAGATATCTTCGATAAGATTTTGAATAAAACACGAAAACCTCCGAGTAGGATTACCGCGTTAAAAACGGAATTCTACCGAAGGTTCTACGAAGTTCTACCGTAGGTTATACGGAACGTTCTACCGAAGGTTAGGCTTCTTTCTCTATGAGAACTTTTCCTTTGTAGTACAACTTCCCTTCGTACCAGTGTGCGTGGTGGAAAAGGTGTGGTTGACCAGTAGTAGTACAAGTAGAAACGTTAGGTGTTTCTAATTTGTAGTGTGTTCTACGCTTCGCTTGACGCGTTTGGGAAATCCTGTGTTTGGGATGTGCCATGGGTTCTTATTTAAAAAGTTATTCTTCCTCGTCGGAAGGATCAAATTCATCTGTATCAAAATCTTTCAAGTCTTTCCAAATGCTGTCTGCGTTTTCTTCAACTCGGTAGGTATTCAGGGCTCCTAAGACAACTGGGTTACAGTCGGCTTCTTTGCTATGTATTCTTCTTGAAGGAAGAGATAGCAATGCCATTTCAAACATACGTCGCTTAATATCCAATTGGTATTCACTTGGTCCAAGGGTCCAAACATCGTCTTCGTCGGTGTTTGTCTTGTCTCCAAATTTTACTAAAAGGTGATCAACGTTTTCAACATGAATCCAAGTGTCTTCAGCACATCTGTCGCAGGGCAGTAAGACTTCTCCTTCCACTTGCAAATCGAGGATAAGCATGTTTTGTTTCTTGTCTAAAGTACCTGTGACATTCAATTTTGATTCTTGAATTTCACTGTCGGGAAAGTCTGCAAAGAACGTTTTGTCCAGCTGAAATTCTAACTCATGCGTTCCAATTTTCCAGCCTGAAAAGTTCAGGATATAAAGTGAATCTTGCATAGATAGATTTTCAAAAGGACGGCAAAGATACGTTTCTTTTTTGGAAAAACAACATGCGGAGCAAGATTCTTCGAAAGATACTTTGTAAGATGTTGCACAAGATGCCTGCGGCAAGATGCAGGCAAGATGACTAGGGCAAGACTGTGAGATGAATTACTTTTTCTTATTCCGAACGAATCTCATAAGGGCGTAAAGCTCTGCAACAATCTGTTTACAGTCTTTTTCAAGAATCTCATATTGGTCTTGACTTATGTGTCTCTTAATCTTCAGAACTCGCAGCCAGTAACTCGTTTCTTCAGCTTCACGAATTGACAGAGAAACCTTATGCAGATACATCTTATCCGAAATAGAAAATTTCGCTTCACTCAGATTGGCGGCAATGGAAGTTGAACTCCGCGAAATTTGATCCGAAACATGGAAGTCTTTATTAAACTTATCCGTTGCATTTACTAACTCCAAAATTCCGAATGAAAAGTCTTCTGCTTTCTTATAAACACTCTTTTTTTTCATTTTTCTTTCAAAATTCTTAAAAGAAAACCAATTCGGAAACAAATCGTTATGCATTAGAATTCCTCAACCCCAATGGCTACAACGTTTTCAGACGAATAAATACTTACTAAGTACCTGGATACTTCGTAAGATGCAAGCAAGATTTTACAAAAGATGCCGAAGGCAAGATGCAAGCAAGATTTTACAAAAGACACCTTCGGTAATTAGTTCCTTAGCGAAGCTTCTTTCGAAGAATCTTGTGAAACATCTTTCGAAGAATCTTGCTTGCATCTTGAGTAACATCTTTCGGAGAATCTTGTGAAACATCTTTCGCAGAATCTTGCTCCGCATCTTTCGTAGTAATAAGAACCTTTTTTTACCGAAAACCCATATATTTGCCCTCAATTCAAACGAAAAATTCAAAAAACGATGAATATTACTCAAATTCAAGATCTAATCAAGTTCGTTGCGAAAAGTGGCGTAAGTGAGGTGGAAATCGAGCAAAAAGATTTCAAAATCACCATTAAGACTCCTGGAAAAGGAAAACAAGAATTCGTTCAAGTGGCTTCTGCGCCAATGATGGCTGCACCTGCTCCAATGGCTATGCCAGCTGCTGCGCCTGTGGCATCTGCTGCTCCGGTGGCTCCGGTGGCTGAAGCTCCAGTTGCTTCGAATCTTATTGAGATTAGAAGCCCAATGATTGGGACGTTCTACCGTTCTGCTTCTCCAGAGAAACCTGCATTCGTTGAGGTGGGTTCTGAAATTAAAGTTGGAGACAAAGTTTGTATCGTTGAAGCTATGAAGTTGTTCAACGACATTGAATCTGAAGTTTCAGGTAGAATCGTGAAGATTTTGGTGAACGACATGTCACCGATTGAATTTGATCAACCATTATTTTTGGTTGAACCAGCATAATTGCACTTAAACACTACTTCCATGTTTAACAAAATATTAATTGCCAATCGCGGCGAAATTGCGCTACGTGTTATTCGTACGTGCAAAGAAATGGGTATTAAAACGGTTGCTGTTTATTCAACTGCCGACCGCGATAGCCTTCATGTGCGCTTTGCAGATGAGGCCGTATGTATAGGACCCCCTTCTAGTAAAGAGTCCTATTTAAAGATTTCAAGCATTATTGCTGCTGCTGAAATTACCAACGCAGATGCGATTCACCCAGGATACGGATTCCTTTCTGAAAATGCTACCTTCTCTAAGGTATGTAAAGAGAACGGAATCAAATTCATAGGCGCTTCTCCTGAGATGATCGACTCTATGGGCGATAAGTCTTCAGCAAAGCAAACCATGCGCGATGCTGGAGTTCCTACCATTCCAGGTAGTGATGGTTTGATTGAAAGTCTTGAGCACGCGAAGGAATTGGCTGTTGGAATTGTTTATCCTGTAATCTTGAAAGCTACCGCAGGCGGTGGTGGAAAAGGTATGCGTGTGGTGAACAGCGAAGACGAAATGGAAAGCGCTTGGGAAATGGTGAGACGCGAAGCCGGTGCTGCCTTCGGAAACGACGGTATCTATATGGAAAAATTCGTGGTTGAACCGCGTCACATTGAAATTCAAATTGCAGGTGACCAATACGGAAAAGCTTGTCACCTTTCTGAACGCGATTGCTCTATTCAAAGAAGACATCAGAAATTGGTTGAAGAAACTCCTTCTCCATACATGACTCCGGAATTACGCGAGCGCATGGGTGAGGCCGCTATTAAAGCTGCTCTTGCTGTTGGATACGAAGGCGTTGGAACAGTAGAATTCTTGGTCGACAAAGACCGCAATTTCTACTTCATGGAAATGAATACACGTATTCAAGTAGAGCATACCATAACCGAAGAAGTTATAGACTACGACTTGGTGAAGGAACAAATTAAATTGGCTGCAGGTGAGCCTATTTCAGGAAGAAATTACTATCCGACTATGCATGCCATTCAGTGTCGTATTAACGCTGAAGACCCCTACAAAAACTTCATGCCTTCTCCAGGCAAAATCACCGACTACCATTGTCCTGGCGGCCACGGTGTTCGCATAGATGCTCACGCCTATGCTGGATACGTGATTCCCCCGTTCTATGATTCTATGATTTCGAAATTGATTACCGTTGCTCAAACACGTGAAGAAGCCATTGCGAAAATGCAACGTGCTTTGGATGAGTATATCATTGAAGGCGTTAAAACTACGATTCCTTTCCACCAAAAACTTATGAAAGACGAGAAGTTCCGTTCAGGGGATTTCACGACGAAGTTTTTGGAAGATTGGACGATGTAATTACCAGTCCGCGCAGTGGTCATCCCGCAGGGTCATCCACAAAGTGGTTAACTATTCAGCTTCAACACCGCCAAAAACGCTGCCTGTGGAACTTCTACAGAACCAACTTGTCGCATGCGTTTCTTTCCTTCTTTTTGCTTTTCAAGAAGCTTGCGCTTACGCGAGATGTCACCACCGTAACACTTTGCAGTAACGTCTTTACGCAGGGCGTTAATGGTTTCGCGAGCAATGATTTTGGCGCCAATGGCGGCTTGCAGAGCAATTAAGAATTGCTGTCTCGGGATGAGCTCACGCAATTTCATGCAGATTTTCTTACCCAATTCGTATGCGTGGTCTTTGTGAATAAGAGCACTTAGAGCATCTACTTGATCTCCGTTTAAGAGTATATCTAATTTCACTAACAAACTTTGTTGGTAGCCAATTCTGAAATAATCGAACGAGGCATAGCCTTTCGAAATGGTCTTTAAACGATCGTAGAAATCGAATACGATTTCAGCCAAAGGCATTTCAAATGTTAACTCTATGCGGTCGGTCGTGAGGTAAAGCTGGTTTTGCAGCATCCCTCGTTTTTCAATACACAAGGTCATAATTGCGCCAATGTACTCGGTCTTGGTTATGATTTGCGCTTTGATAAACGGTTCTTCAACATAGTCTATTAAGTTCTGTTCTGGCAGTTCCGATGGATTGTTAATCTCTAACTTCTCTCCCTTCGTGGTGTAACAGATGTAGCTAACGTTCGGAACAGTCGTAATAACAGTCATGTTGAACTCACGTTCCAAGCGTTCTTGAATAATCTCCATGTGCAACATTCCTAAGAATCCGCAACGGAAACCGAATCCAAGCGCCGCCGAACTTTCCGGTTCGAACACCAAAGACGCATCGTTCAACTGAAGCTTTTCCATACTCGCGCGAAGCTCTTCGTACTCGTCTGTATCTACCGGATAAATTCCCGCGAATACCATGGGCTTAACATCTTCAAAACCTTGAAGAGCTTCAGGAGAAGGGTTAGCAAGGGTTGTTATGGTATCACCAACTTTTACTTCGGTAGCAGTTTTAATTCCAGAAATAATATATCCAACATCGCCAGCAGCAACAAAGTCGCGCGGCTTCAAATCCATTCCCAAAACGCCCACTTCGTCGGCAAAATATTCTTTGCCTGTGCTCATAAACTTCACTTTGTCTCCTTTACGAAGAACACCGTTCTTAATTCGGAAGTAAGCGATAATTCCACGGAATGAATTGAACACTGAGTCGAAAACCATTGCCTGCAATGGTGCGTCAACGGTTCCAACCGGACCTGGAATGCGCGCGCAAATAGCATCTAAAATTTCAAGAACGCCCTCACCTGTTTTTCCGCTTGCGGCTAAAATTTCATCACGTTCGCAACCGATTAAATCTACAATCTGATCTTTCACCAACTCAGGGTCGGCGTTCGGAAGATCTATTTTATTCAAAATTGGAATGATTGTCAAATCATTTTCCAATGCTAAGTACAAGTTTGAAATCGTTTGCGCTTGAATTCCTTGAGAAGCGTCTACAATAAGAATGGCGCCTTCGCAAGAAGCAATGGCGCGAGAAACTTCATAAGAAAAGTCTACGTGACCGGGAGTGTCGATCAAATTCAACACGAATTGTTCGTTGCCAATTTTGTGCAACATTTGAATCGCGTGCGCCTTAATGGTAATTCCTTTCTCACGCTCAAGATCCATATCGTCTAGCGCTTGCGCTACCATCTTACGATCTTCAATGGTCTTGGTAATTTGCAACATTCTGTCTGCAAGGGTCGATTTCCCGTGATCAATGTGCGCAATGATGCAAAAATTTCGAATATTTTTCATGTTCTTTCTAAGACCTACAAAGTTACATCGAAAGCTAGGTATAAAACAATGAAAAGAAAATACTCCGAAAACAAAATTGTTCAAGCCAACATTCGTTTATTTTTGTTACCCATGAAAATTTTGAAATCTCTTTTAGTGGTTGCTCTTGGAATTGCAAGCACAGGAATATTTGCTCAGGAAGAGCACTTGTATTGTGGCGAGCGTGAAAATCGCGTGCGCATGTTCGGCATGTATCCTGAAGCCGAAGGAATCGCCCGTCGTGCAGGAGAAGCCCTTGAAACTTACACCGAAAATTTCGTTGATAATGCGCCCGAGCGAGGGTCACAAACCATTTATACCATTCCTGTTGTATTTCATGTCATTCATAACAATGGAACAGAAAACATCTCTGACGATCAGATTTTAAACGGTCTTTCGATTTTAAATCGCGATTACGCTATGTTGAACTCCGATATTAGCTTAGTTGTAACCGCATTTGAAAACATAACTGCCGATATAGGTATTGAATTCGTGTTGGCAACCAAAGACCCTAATGGCAATTGCACACGAGGAATAAACAGAATTGTTTCACCTCTTACCTCTGATGGTGGACAAGATATGAAGGATCTCATCATTTGGCCGCGAAATAAATATTTAAATATTTGGATTTGCCTGGATGCTGCTGGGGCTGCTGGTTATACCAATTTACCAGGTGACGTTGCTGGATTTTGGGGAGCTGGTACAGATGGTATAGTGGTACGCTCTGACTATGTGGGAGCTATCGGAACAAGTACTTCTCAACGCAGCCGCACACTTACTCATGAAGTGGGACATTGGTTGAACTTATACCACACATGGGGTCCTGGTAATTCTCCAGGTGTTGCTGCCAATTGCAATCAAGATGATAACGTAACAGATACTCCGAACACAATCGGTTGGACTTCGTGTTCACTGACCGGAAGTTCATGCGGAAATACCGTGGACAACGTTCAGAATTACATGGAGTATTCATACTGTTCACGCATGTTTACCCAAGGGCAGCGCACACGCATGCGTGCTGCGATTACGAGTAGCGTTGCTCAACGCAGTAGTCTAATTACAGCTTCAAATTTATTGGCTACAGGGGTAACAAATCCTGCACTTTGTGTTGCCGATTTCGAATTCGATAAAAATATTTTATGCGATGGAGACAGCGTGTCTTTCACCGACATCTCATATCACGGAATAACATCTTGGAATTGGAATTTCGGAGACGGTGTAACACTTGTGGGCAGCGATCCCGCTGTTCATCAAAATCCAATACACACCTACAACACACCTGGAACTTTCACTGTTACGCTTACGGTTAGCAACGGTGCTGATCAACTTTCAAAAACGTATTCAAACGTTATTACCGTTTTAGGTGGTGCAGGAATGAACACACCATTGATGGAAGGATTTGAAGGGACATGGCCTGGTAGCAACTGGTTCGTGAACAACCCTGATTTAGACGAAACATGGCAAGTGGTTAATACCAATTACAGCGGCGCTAAAGGATTGAAACTTGCTAATTTCACCAGCGAATCTGGACACGTAGACGAATTCATTTCGAACACCTTCGACATGAGCGCTATGGATACCATTTTCGTGAGCTACAAATGGGCTTACGCAAGTAGAGTTTCGGTAACCGATGATCGCCTTCGCGTTAGTGCATCAGGAGATTGCGGAACTTCATGGACCCTTGCTAGAATTCGCAAAGGAACAACCAACTTACCAACCGGAACAGCGACTAACCTTGCCTTCACTCCGAGTTCAACAGCTCAATGGAGCGGTGAAACGCTTACGCTAACCGCGCAAAATTACATGACCGATCATTTCCAACTGAAATATGAATTCATTAGTTACGGTGGAAATAATCTATACCTCGACGATATCAATATTACTGCCGTTGACACACTTGGTAATTTCATTGAAATCACTGAATCACCCTTAGAAGTTTCGCTTTATCCGAATCCAACAAACGATGCAGCAACCCTCGTTCTTGGAAGCGCTGCTCACAAGAAAACCAGCGTTGTCTTGTTTAACAGTGCAGGGGAAATCGTTGACCAGATTTACAACGGAAATCTAAGTGTGGGAACACATACATTTTCAATTCCGAAACATGCTGCTGGTTTCTACATTGTTCAAATTCAAAGTGGAAACTCGGTAACACACCGAAAACTTATTTTCGAGTAAGTTTCCTTGAACAAACTTGGAGCGTAAGTGTTAACTTTGTTAATATGTCGACATTCACTCCAGGCCCTCTACTCGCTCAATTCGATAATCCCATTGCCCTTCGCAATGGCCTAAAAGACGAGCAACTCAAACAATTGTGTACAGAACTTCGTCAGTACATTGTTGACATTGTTTCTGAAAAAGGCGGACACTTCGGAGCAAGTTTAGGTGTGGTTGAAATGACCGTTGCTCTTCATTACGTTTTCGAAACACCCTACGATCAATTGATTTGGGACGTTGGGCACCAGGCATACGGACATAAAATCTTAACGGGAAGAAGAGACAACTTCCACACAAATAGAGTTTACAAAGGTCTTTCTGGATTCCCGAAAAGAAGCGAAAGCGAATATGATACATTCGGAGTTGGACACAGTTCAACTTCTATTTCTGCCGCAGTCGGAATGGCTGTTGCAAGCAAAGTAAAAGAAGAAAAAGACCGTCAGGTTATCGCGGTAATTGGCGACGGAGCCATGACTGCTGGTTTGGCCTTTGAAGGCTTGAACCACGGTTCTACGGCGGATTGCAACGTGCTTGTTGTGTTGAACGACAATTGCATGAGCATTGACCCGAACGTTGGCGCGTTGAAAGAATACTTAACCGACATTACCACTTCGCACACTTACAACAAAGTGAAAGACGATGTGTGGCAGTTGTTGGGAAAGGTCTCGAAATTCGGACCGAACGCACAGCACATTGCACACAAGATTTCTGAAGCATTGAAAGGCACGTTAATCAAGGAAAGCAATTATTTCGAATCGTTGAAGTGGAGATACTTCGGTCCAATTGATGGACACGATGTGGACTATATGGTGAAGGTGATGCGCGATTTAAAAGACATTCCTGGCCCGAAAATTTTGCACTGCGTTACAAAGAAAGGAAAAGGCTACGCGCCAGCAGAGGCAGGCTCTCCAACGAAATGGCACGCGCCTGGTCTCTTCAACAAAGAGACTGGTGAAATTGTAAAAGTAGTTCCGAAGAGTCCGCAACCGCCGTTGTACCAAGATGTATTCGGACATACCATTATTGAATTAGCAGAGAAGAACGAAAAGATAGTAGGGGTTACTCCAGCAATGCCAAGTGGCTGCTCGTTGAAACTGATGATGGAGGCTATGCCAAAGCGTGCCTTCGACGTGGGAATTGCAGAGCAACACGCAGTGACTTTTTCTGCGGGAATGGCTACGCAAGGACTTGTTCCTTTCTGTAATATTTATTCAAGCTTTATGCAGCGCGCGTATGACCAAGTCATTCACGACGTTGCCATTCAAAAATTAAATGTCGTTTTCTGTTTAGATAGAGGCGGACTAGTAGGTGCCGACGGCCCTACTCACCACGGCGCATATGACTTAGCTTACATGCGTTGTATTCCGCACATGGTTGTTTCAAGCCCCATGAACGAAAGTGAATTGCGCGACCTCATGTTCACAGGACAGCTTCCAGATCAAGGTCCGTTCAGCATTCGTTATCCGAGAGGTAACGGTGTTATGACCGACTGGAAAACACCTATGAAAGAAATTAAAGTAGGAACGGGAAGGAAGATAAAATCAGGCGACGACGTTGCTATTTTAACGATAGGCCCAATTGGAAATTACGCTGTGAAGGCATGCGAAGCATTAGCAGAGCAAGGCATTTCAGCAGCACATTACGACATGCGTTTTGCCAAGCCGATAGATGAATTAATGCTTCATGAAGTGTTCGGAAAATTCAAGCATGTGATTACGGTGGAAGACGGATGTGTTCAAGGTGGAATGGGAAGTGCTGTGATTGAATTCATGGCCTATAACGGTTACACATCACAGGTGAAGCGTTTGGGAATTCCTGATCAATACATAGAGCACGGAACACAAGACCAATTATATGCAGAATGCGGTTACGATGTAGCTGGAATGGTTCGCACAGCAGTTGAATTGGTTGGAAAGCAAGCTGCACAATCTTTAGGCGCGTGATCAATTCTTCCAACGGACAAATTCTTCACTATTCCATATTCAATCACGACAGCTCGAATGAATGGGTAACTTTCATTCACGGAGCGGGAGGAAGCAGCGCCATCTGGTTCAAACAGATACGAGCATTTCAAAAACACTTCAATGTTTTACTCATCGATCTGCGCGGACACGGACAATCGAAAAATGTTCGTCCGCTTAAAAAAGAAAAATACAACTTCGAAGAAATAGGGAACGAAGTCATTGAAGTGCTCGAACATTTGAAAATCAAATGCACCCACTTCGTTGGAATTTCCATGGGAACCATTGTCATTCGTGACATTAGCGAACGCGCAACAACACTCGTGAAATCAATGATACTGGCCGGAGCTACCATGAAGTTGAATGTTCGCGGACAGTTTCTCATGCGATTTGGCGACACTTTCAAGTCGCTAATTCCTTATCTCATCCTTTACCGACTTTTCGCCTTCATTATTATGCCGAAAAAAAGCAATTCAGAAGCGCGAAACATATTCATTCAAGAAGCAAAAAAACTCGAACAAACCGAATTCAAAAAATGGTTCGGACTGGTCTCTCAAGTCAATCCTCTTCTCTCTTCCTTCCGAAAAAAAGAAACCCCTGCGAAGACGCTCTATGTCATGGGCGCAGAAGATCACATGTTTCTTCCTTCCATAAAAAAACTCGCATTGCGATTCTCTTCCTCTGAACTCATCGTTGTTCCCAACAGCGGTCATGTGGTGAATATTGAGAAGCCGGGGGAGTTTAATGAGATCTGTATTTCGTTTTTGAGCGATAACTCATAAGTCTGCTTTCAGAAGATCTGTGAAGGTCCTACGGAAGGTCGCTACGCGAAGCGTCCTTGCAAAGCACCTTTCGAAGAACCTTGTAACACACCTTTCGAAGAACCTTGTAACACACCTTTCGAAGAACCTTGTAACACACCTTTCGCAGAACCCTGTAACGCGCCTTCGAAGAATCTTCCTATATTTGAAAAATGCGCTTCCGCCTTATCCTTCTCTTAACAATTCTTGCGACTTCGCTTTCAGCGCAGACATTAAAAATTCGCATTTTCGACGAGACCTCTCGTGAGCCCTTGCCCGGTGCAATGGTGTTCTCGAAGAAAGTTACCATTGGCGTTACAGATCTTTCAGGGACTACTAAATTGAATAAAGCCGATATTCTCGATTCAATTACCATTCGTCACATTGGTCATGCAGACAGCACATTGGCCATTACAAATGCAATGTATGAAGCGGGTTTGAGCATCTTCTTGAAAGCACAAAGCTCTTCCACAGGAACGGTTGTTATAGGCTCTTCGCGCTACTTACAAGCGCTCGAATTGCAAACCCTAAGCATAGACGTCATTAAATCAACCGAACTCATTCAGCGTATTACTCCGGATTTAGCGAAGGCAGTTGAACGTTTGCCAGGATTGACCATTATTGACGGACAAGCGAGTATTCGCGGGGGAAGTGGGTATGCCTTCGGTGCAGGGACGCGCGTGTTGCTTATCGTAGACAATCAGCCACTCATTACTGCAGATCGCAACGACATTAAATGGAATTATGTTCCGCTCGAATTGGCCGAACAAATTGAAGTGGTGAAAGGCGCGTCGTCTGTGCAATACGGAAGTGCTGCATTGAACGGAGTGATTCATGTGCGCACTGCCTATCCCGGAAAAGAACCGGAAACATTTGTTTCAACCTTCGGAACCACCTACGACAAACCGCGCGATGCATCTATGGCTTGGTGGACGGGCAATCGCATTCCTTATCAAAGTGGATTGCAATTCCGTCACAAAGAGCGTTTGAAGAATGGAATTGATTTGGTTGTAGGTGGAAATGTATTGCGCAGTGTGGGCTGGTTGAACGGCGAATACGAAGACCGCGAACGTATCTCCTTCCGCACGCGAAAAATCTGGAAGAACGGAAGAAGAAGTGCGGGTATTGATGGAAACATCATGCATCAAAAGCAAGGTTTCTTTTTTATGTGGAAAGGAACCGGTTCCGATTCATATTTACCCTACAGCGAAACCACTTTACTTAAGCTGAACGACCTTTGGGCAAACATAGATCCGTGGTTCACGGCCTTCGATAAAAAATCGAACAAACACACGCTTCGCGGCAGGTATTATTACACCCTTCAAGTAGGCGGAAAAGATTGGTATCCCGCAACAAATCTAATAAGCACCGATTACCAATTTCAACACAACACGAAATCGAAAGGAACTTTGGTGACTGGCTTAAGCGCTACCCAATTCTTTTTCGACGATGGAAGTTTTGGTGGAAGACACGATGGAAATTTCGCAGGAACGTATGTTCAGTTTGATCAACCTTGGAAGAAATTTCAATTCAGCGCAGGAGCACGCATGGAGTTGTTCCGATTGGACGCTATGGTTGTGCGCTCGATGCCCGTAGGAAGAGCAGGAATTAATTACGAAGCAGGAAAGAACACATTTCTTCGCGCTTCGTTCGGACAAGGATTTCGTTTCCCTTCTCCGGCCGAGCGATTCGTTAACACAAACCTCGATATCATTCGGGTTTACCCGAATCCAAATCTCCTTCCAGAACAAGGATGGGGTGCGGAAATTGGGGTGAAGCAAAAAATAAAAATTGGTGAATGGAATGCATCTGCGGATGTTGCCCTTTTCTTAACTCGCTACAAGAACTTACTGGAGTTTTCTTTCGATCAATGGGGCACCATGAACGACCCGCTTTTAGGATTTGGATTCAAGAGCATTAACATTACCGAGGCGCAAATTGGTGGGATTGAACTTTCACTCAATGGCGACAGTTACATTGGCGATTGGAAGGTCAATCTCGGCGGAGGTTACACCTATATCTCTCCGGTTGACTTGAACATTGCGCCTGAGTTGAAATCACTCCTGCCCTATACGAAATACGCCATTCAATCTTTCGCAGCGGATGAACGTGGACCGGATACGCCAATTTTGAAATATCGTTATCGCCACATGGGCAAGTTCAACATAGACGCGCAATCGCCAGAAGGATTCACCATTGGAGCAGGTGTAAGAGCCTACAGCTATATGGAGAAAGTTGACTCTGTATTCGTTGTGTTCGTGCCCGGATTGGCTCAGTTCAGAAAAGAAAATGGCGGACCTTCAACCATATTTGACATCCGCGGAGGATACATGAAAAACGGACATCGCTTTACCCTTCAAATTACCAATCTTACGAATGCATTTGTAACCATTCGTCCTGCGAAGCCAGAGGCTCCGAGAGGGTTTATGATTCAATACGCGTTGACGCTCTCTAGAAAAAAGTCTAGATCAGAGATTGGCACGTGAGCGTTAGATGTTGCACAAGATGCCGAAGGCAAGATGTTGCACAAGATGCAAGCAAGAAGTTTCACAAGATGTGGGACAAGATGCAAGCAAGATGTTTCACAAGATGCAAGCAAGATGTTTCAAAAGATGTGGGAGAAGATGCCGGTGGCAAGATTTTAACTAGCGAAGCTTCTTTCGCAGAATCTTTCGCAGAATCTTTCGTAGAATCTTTCGTAGAACAGTATCTTTGAATCCCATGTTTTTAGAAAACACCGTAAATAGAGGAAGAAGCGCCGGCTGGATTGAAGTCGTTTGCGGGTCTATGTTTTCTGGAAAAACGGAAGAGTTGATTCGTCGTTTAAGACGCGCGGAATTCGCGAAGATGAACGTTGAAATTTTCAAACCGAAATTAGATATTCGCTACAGCGAAGAAGAAGTAGTGAGTCATGTAGGAACAACTATTCGCTCTACTCCTGTTGAACATTCCTCTCAAATATTATTGCTTGCTTCGACAGCAGAAGTGATTGGAATTGACGAAGCACAATTCTTCGACGATGGACTTCCGGAAGTGTGCAATCAATTGGCGAATATGGGTGTTCGAGTTATTGTTGCGGGATTAGACATGGACTACACGGGCAAGCCATTCGGGCCTATGCCGCATTTATTGGCCATTGCAGAATATGTAACGAAAGTTCATGCGATATGTGTTGAAACAGGGCAGCTTGCGCACTATTCGCATCGCATTATAGATGGGGACAAACAGGTCCAGCTCGGAGAAAAAGAATCTTATGCTCCGCTATCGAGAGCCGCGTTTGTGAAAAAGCAGAAATAAAAAAGGGTCTCCGAAGAGACCCTTTCAAAATATTAATTGAAATATTATTTCGCCGAGTAGTGTACTTCGTAAGTTCCTCCGTTAGAATCTGACTGCTCTAACCACAATTCTTTGTTCGTTAAACGTAAGATTTTAGAAGAATCCATTTGGCCACTTCCATCGGTAACTTCTAAAGACGATTTGTCACTTGAGAAAGCCCATGTACCGCTAATAGATCCGTTTGTTGGAAATCCTAAGATTACAAAATCGTAAGAATACGTGTATGCACCATCCTTATCGAATATAAGGTCAACAGTTCCTCCGTTTGTAAGGCTAGTTGTGATATTTGTAGAACCTTGAAATGCCTCTGTCACTGTCCAAGAACCAGCTAAACGTGAAGTCTTAGAACGAAGTGAAAATCCAGGACCATCTTCATATTTTCCACATGAAGCTAAAAACACAACTGCAAATGCAGCGAATAAAATTGATAGTTTTTTCATTTTTCTAGTTTTAATATTTAGTGCGAATTTAATATAAAATCATTTGCCAATTGCAATGCAGCAGGTAATCCTGCTTCATCGCTTCCTCCTGCGGTTGCGAAGAACGGCTGTCCACCACCGCCACCTTTAATGGCTTTCGCCCATTCACGAACCAATTGACCCGCGTTCCATTTCTTATCGTTCACCAACGAATCGCTTAATGCCAAGGATATGGTTGGCTTTCCGCCTTGCACATTCGCCAATAAAATGAATGCATTTGGAATTTCTGATTTCAATTGGAAACAAATGTCTTTAATCGCATTCGCGTCTAAATCTACTTGATCAATTAAGACATTCATTCCGTTTTTCTCTTCGAACTTCTCTTTCAACACACCTTTCATTTGCATGGCTTTCTCATGCTTCAAGGCATCTAATTCTTTTTCAAGACTTGAAAACTTACTCAACAAATCTTCAACGGCTTTGCTTGCATTCTTGTTTTTCACCAAGGCACGAACTTCCTCCAATTCGTTGCGCTCTTCTTCCAACAACGCATCTACCGCATCGGCAGTAATGGCTTCGATTCTTCGAATACCCGCAGCAACCGCAGCTTCCGAAGTAATCTGGAATGAACGAATGTCGCTGGTCTTTTGAACGTGCGTTCCTCCGCATAATTCAACGCTATTTCCGAATTGAATCACACGAACGGTTGATCCGTATTTTTCACCAAACAACATCATGGCGCCTTGCGCTTTCGCTTCGTCCATGGTTGCGTTTCTATTTTCATTCAGTGGGAAAGCTGCGCGAATACGGCTGTTCACCAATTGCTCCACTTGCTTCAATTCTTCGTCGGTCATTTTCGCGAAATGCGAAAAGTCGAAACGCAAATAATCTGCATTCACCAACGATCCTTTTTGCTCGACATGCGTTCCCAAAACTTCACGCAATGCCTCGTGCAACAAGTGCGTTACGCTGTGATTGCGTTGTGAGCTTTCGCGCTTGCTTTTATCAACTACGGCATTGAAAGTAGCATTCACATTTTCCGGAAGTTGCTCCACAAAGTGAACGCTTAAGTTGTTCTCTTTCTTCGTATCAATCACCGCAATGCTTTCATTGATGGTCTTCAATACACCAGTGTCTCCCACTTGTCCACCGCCTTCTGCGTAGAACGGCGTGTTGCTCAATACCAACTGAAAACTCTCTTTTCCTTTCGCTTTAATTTTTCTGTATTTCAGAATTTTCGTTTCACATTCCAACGAATCGTATCCGACAAATGTTGGATCTCCTGCTTGCAATTCAACCCAATCGTCGGTCTCTAATTTCGTAGCACTGCGACTGCGTTCTTTTTGCTTGGCTAACTCTTCTTCGAATCCTGCAGCATCTACGCCCACCCCTTTTTCAGAAGCAATCAACGATGTTAAATCGAAGGGGAATCCGAAAGTATCGTACAGTTCAAAAACTGTTTTTCCATCTAACACGGAAGCACCTTTGCTTAAGTGATCATCTAACAATTGAATGCCTTTGTCGAGTGTGCGCAAGAAGCTTTCTTCTTCTTCGCGAATCACACGCTTCACTAAATCTTTGTTTGAAATAATTTCAGGGAAGAAACCGCCCATCTCTGCTGCAAGAACATCTACCAATTCAAAAATGAAAGGATCTTTTCTATTCAAGAAACTATATCCATAACGAATGGCTCTGCGTAAGATTCTTCGAATCACATATCCCGCTCCACCGCTTGCAGGAAGTTGTCCGTCTGCAATAGAAAAAGAAACAGCGCGCACGTGGTCTGCAATCACACGAATAGCAATGTCTTGTTTCGAATCGGTGCGCGTATAAGCAACACCAGATATTTTCGAAATACGCTCAATCAAAGGCGAGAACACATCGGTGTCGTAGTTCGATTGTTTGCCTTGAAGGGCAACGCACAAACGCTCGAAGCCCATTCCAGTATCTACGTGTTTGTTTGGAAGGGGTTCTAGTTCTCCGCTCGATTTGCGATTGAATTGCATGAACACGTTGTTCCAAATTTCAATCACCTGCGGATGGCTATCGTTCACCAATATTTTTCCATCGACTTTCGCACGATCTTCGTCAGAGCGAATGTCAATGTGAATTTCGCTACACGGACCGCATGGACCCGTTTCGCCCATTTCCCAAAAATTGTCTTTTTTATTTCCTTTTAAAATTCTGTCTTCCGCAATGCAGCGTTTCCAGATGTCGAAAGCCTCTTGATCGAATTCCAACCCTTCTTTTTCATCGCCTTCGAAAACTGTTACGTACAATCTGTCTTTTGGAAGTTTGTATACTTCAGTCAATAATTCCCATGCCCACGTGATAGCCTCTTCCTTGAAGTAATCTCCGAACGACCAGTTGCCTAACATTTCGAACATGGTGTGGTGGTAGGTATCTACTCCAACCTCTTCCAAGTCGTTGTGCTTTCCGCTAACACGAAGACACTTCTGAGAGTTCGCAATTCGCTTGTGCTCTATTGTTCCGTGTCCAAGAAATAAATCTTTGAACTGATTCATTCCTGCGTTGGTGAACATAAGCGTAGGATCGCCCTTCACCACAATGGGTGCCGACGAAACAATGTGGTGACCTTTCGATTTGAAAAAGTCTAAAAAAGTTTGGCGAATCTCTTGAGCTGTCATCATGCGCGCAAATTTACATCTCACAAGGGAAGAAGCGATTAAAAAAAGTGACGTAAATTCGCAAAGCATGAAGAAATTCAAGTACAAATACTTTTTCAATCCGAATACCCTCAATTACGAGGCAATTACGTATACCATTCGCGACTACGCATGGATTGTCACGCGCTATGTTTTGGCCGGTGTAGTTTTAGGCGGAATAGGAATTGTGCTTTACGCATCGTTCTTCAAAGACCCTGAAACCAATCAGCTCGAGAAAAAAATAAAATACCTCGAAACGCAAATTGAAACGTTCAATACTAAAATAGATACGCTTGAATTATTTGCAACTGACTTAGAGCGCAGAGATGAAATGGTTTACAGATCCATCTTCGGCGCGGAGCCGTATGTGCGCAAATTCTCAGGATTATCTTCGAAAACGAATAATGATTTCGCATCTGACAATGATGTTCAAGAAACGATGTTCCGTATCAGGAAGCTGCAAGAAATGTTTGTGAGTCAGAGCAAGTCTTACGAAGAGATTTATTCATTGGCTCGCGGACAGGACGCTATGCTTCAGAGTATACCCGCTATTCAGCCTGTTTCGAACAAAGACTTGGAGCGCATTTCATCGGGATTTGGATATCGCATACACCCGATATATAAAGTTGCAAAACTTCACGCCGGTTTAGATTTCGCAGCTGATATCGGCACCGAAATTTATGCCACCGGAGACGGAATTGTTGAAAAAACAGAAAGTGCATTAACGGGTTATGGAAATAGCGTTGTAATTGAGCATGGATACGGGTTTCAGACTCGATATGGACACATGAGCAAAATTATTATCGGTCAAGGGCAAAAAGTTAGAAGAGGCCAATTGATAGGGCTTGTGGGGAATACAGGGTCTTCTACTGGTCCTCACCTCCATTATGAAGTTATTAGAAACGGTGAAAAGGTAGATCCTGCGTTTTATTTTTACAACGATATTACGCCGGAGCAATACGAAGAGGTATTGCAGCGTGCTGCCAACGCCAACCAAAGTTTCGACTAATTATGTCTAAGACCTTCGAAATAGAAAAAATATATTACAGCATCTCTGAAGTTGCTGAAATGTTTGATGTGAACGCTTCTCTTTTACGTTTTTGGGAAAAAGAATTTCCGCAATTGCAACCGCGCAAGAACAGCAAGGGCAATCGCATGTATTCGAAGAAAGACATTGAGTTGTTCAAGAAGATTCACGAGTTGGTGCGTGTGCAAGGATTCACGCTGGAAGGCGCCAAGAACGCGCTTCGTCAGAAAGTAAGCGAGACCGATGGCGCAGCTATTCAAGCGCGTTTAATTCGCGTTCGCTCCGAGTTAGTTAGCATTTTAAGCAGTTTGTAAAAACAAACGACCGCGTGGCTTGTTTCTAAGTCATGTTATCTGAAACAGACATTGATCGAATCATTGAAATGGCGTGGGAAGACCGCACGCCATTCGACGCTATTACCGCGCAGTTCGGCGTTAGCGAAGCAGAAGTTATTGCGCTTATGCGCAAAGAAATGAAGGCCACTTCCTTCCGCATGTGGCGTGCCCGCGTGCAAGGAAGAGCCACGAAGCATGTGATGCTGCGCACGGAATCGCTGAACGACGACAGTCGCTTTAAATGCACCCGCCAGCGAAGCGTTTCCAACAATAAAGTTTCCAAAAGGAAATGAAGATCGGCTTGGTATTTCCGCACCAACTGTTCGAAGAGCACGAACTCTTCCGTTCGTGCGATTGTCTTTTGCTTATTGAAGAACCCTTGTTCTTTTCCCAATACCCCTTCCATAAGAAAAAAATAATCTTGCATCGCGCAAGCATGAAAGCCTTTCTGGAAGAGCAATCCAGAACTTCTTCCAACTGGAATTACCTGTCACACGACGAAGCTTCTTCCCTTCAAATTGAAAATGAATTGAAGTCTTTGGGAGCGAAAGAATTGTTGTGGATCGACACGGTTGATTTCAACCTAGAAAAAAAAATACATAGGTGGGCAAAAAATATAAGCGCGAAAGAGCTTCGATTCGATTCGCCGAATTTTTACAACACAGAAGAAGAGTTGAAGGCCTACTTCAACAAGAAAAAATTCTTCTTGAATGACTTCTACATTCACGAAAGGAAGAAGCGTGAGGTACTGTTAGAGCCTTCTGGAGAGCCTGTTGGCGGAAAGTGGACCTTTGATACCGAGAACAGAGCGAAAGCCCCGAAGGGCATGCAGTTTCCAGAACCGTATTCTTCAACACAAAATGAATTTGTGGTTGAAGCGACAACCTACGTAGAAGTGCATTTCGCAAAGCATGTGGGCACTTCCGAGAACTTCATTTACGCCGTTACAAGAGACGAAGCAAAAGCCGCTTTGCAGTATTTCATTCAACATAAAATAAATGAATACGGAACGTATCAAGATGCCATTGTGCCGCAAGAAGCGTGGCTTTTTCATTCTATCATCTCTCCTTATTTAAACATCGGTCTACTCACTCCGCAAGAGTGCGTTCAAGCGGCTTTGGACTCCCATGCTGAAATGAATAATGTGGAAGGATTTGTGCGTCAAGTTTTGGGTTGGCGTGAATTCATTCGTGCGGTGTATGTGTTGAAGGGCGTGCAAGAACGCACTTCGAATTTCTTTCAACACGACCGGAAATTACCGAACGGATTTTGGGATGCGAGTACCGGTATTCGTCCGATTGACGACTGTTTGGAAGGGCTTCTCAAGAATGCCTATTCACATCACATAGAGCGTTTGATGATCTTGGGGAATTTCATGCTGTTGAGCGAAGTTCATCCGCATGAGGTTTACGAGTGGTTCATGACCTTCTACATAGATGCGTACGACTGGGTTATGGTTCCGAATGTATACGGCATGTCGCAGTTTGCAGACGGCGGACTCATGAGCACGAAGCCTTACATGAGTGGTTCAAATTACATTTATAAAATGAGCAACTACAAAAAGGGCGAGCCGTGGGAGAAGGTCTGGGACGCGCTGTTTTGGAATTTCATTGAACGCAATACCCCTTTCCTTGCGCGGAATTATCGCTTGAGTATGATGGTGGCCTTGCTGAACAAAATGGACGTGCAAAAAAAACAAGGGCACTTGGCCCTTGCTCAATCTTTTTTGAATAAAGAAGCTTAAGATCCGCAGTAAAGACAGCCATCGTCAGCGTCTTCCATTTGGCCCGCACCGTTTACTTGGCGCTTCACTTCGTTTTCTACATCTGCTTCAGACCAGGTAGGGTTTACCGCCTTAATGCGTGCTTTTAAAAATAGGTATTCGTTCGATTCCATAAGAGTGTTGTTTTGGTAAAAGGAAGTTACAAAGGTGAATATGAAGCCCGCGTTAAGTCGAATTGACTTACTAACACAGATCGGTTCACGAACATCTATCTGCTGATTATCAGCGAAAAAACCCGTGGATAATCCTTTATGGAAATGAAATACCTGCCATTTGGTAAGTCGGAAACATCGAGGTCTGAATTGCTCCGAATCCGAGACTTCAAAACCAGCTTTCCCTCGCTATTCCTCATTTCCAGACACAAGGACTTGTTCGGAGATTGAATGTGAACAGTGTCTTTGGCCGGATTGGGATAGATGCGAATTTCCGAAGACTCGGAATCAATGTTGTTTCCAGAAAGGTAATCTCCGAGTAACGGAGTCAAATCGAATTTGTGCAACTTCTGCTGAGTTGTAATAAAGCTTTGACTGAAGTATTCATTGGTGAGATAAACGTCTATTCCGTTAGAGGTATATACTCCTTCCACCTGGTGAAAATTCAGAGACGGATTTATTTTCTGTTGGAAGGAAGAGAAGAAATCTGTTCCTTCAAAATCGAATAAGAGATACATAAACGGTTGCAGCAACGAAGAATATCCGGAAAGGATAACGAGTCTTTTAGTTGGAAGATAGGTTGCTCCTGTAATGAGTCCGTTTACCGCAGAAGAATCCTTTCGTTGCGCGATATAATTGCCTGGAACCTTCGGCACGCTGTAACACACGGTAGATCCGTCGTTCCAATTCTTGGTGAAGAGAAACAAGCTGTCTGTTCCCGCAATAAACGCCTCGCAATCGAAGGGGGTATTTTGGTTGGTAGGAGTGAAGTCTATTTGATCTTCGTAGGCCAAGGCAATGGTATCTATTGCCGGAGTGCCTTCAAGAAGAGATGATTTTTCTATTCGAAGTATATGGAGATCTGTTCTATTTCCGGCATTGTTACCAAAATCGCCGACATACAAATACAGGCTGTCTTGTGTAATTTCTTCCCAATCGAAATTGGACGTGCCATCCAATGTAAATGTCTGAAGAATGGCTCCATTCAACGTATCTATCACATAGAGCTGCTCATCTGAATTGTCGTTGTGTGTAACAAGTCCTTGCTGAAAACGAGTGATACCGGAGGTTTCAAGTAGTTCGGCTGGCAACTGCAAAGAATAAACCGGCGCCAATGTTACGGTTGGAAGATTGGGTTGGGCGAAAATTCCTCCACAAATACTTTGCAATAAAAAGATGAGAAATATTCTTGCAAGAGCCTTCATGAATCAAAGTTAAGTTAAAAGCAATGATGTAACTTGGAACTTCAAAATAGACGACTATGAAACGAATTGAATCGTTTGAAGAATATAAATCGGTATACGCCGAAAGCATTACCAATCCAGATAAATTCTGGGGTGAAGTAGCAGAGTCTTTTTCATGGAAAAAGAAATGGGATACTGTTCTTTCGGGAACTTTTGCCGATGCCAAAAACCGATGGTTCGACGGTGGTGAATTGAACATTACTGAAAATTTACTCGACAGGCATTTGGCTGAAAAGGGAAATGAAACTGCACTCATTTGGGAACCGAATGAACGTTCGGTTCAGGTGCGTTCATTCACGTATACTGAACTTCATAAAGAAGTTTGTATCGCTGCTGAAATGCTTCGCACGATGAGTGTTCAAAAAGGAGATCGTGTTTGTATTTACATGAGCATGGTGCCTGAGTTGGTGTTCAGTGTGCTCGCCTGCGCGCGCATTGGGGCGGTGCATTCTGTTATTTTCGGCGGATTCAGCGCACGAAGCATTGCAGATCGCGTAGACGATGCTGAAGCAGACTTCGTGATAACCATGGACGGGGGACTTCGCGGAAACAAGATTATTCCATTGAAGTCGGTGGTGGATGAAGCATTGAATTCAACAAGAAAAATAAAAAATGTTTTGGTCTTCAACTACCTCAACCTTCCAACCGAAAAAAAAGAAGTAGATATCGATTGGAAGGAATTGAAAGGAAAAGTTCTTTCCTCCAATAATTATATGAAGCCCGGAGAGACACTTCAGTCTGAAGATCCGTTGTTCATCTTGTATACGAGCGGTTCAACAGGTAAACCGAAAGGCGTTGTGCACAGCACAGCGGGTTACATGGTGTGGACAGCCTATACTTTTTTGAATGTGTTTCAATACGAAAAAGGAGATATTCATTTTTGTACTGCCGATATTGGATGGGTAACAGGACACAGCTATTTGATCTACGGGCCCTTGCTGAATGGTGCAACTTCATTGATGTTTGAAGGCATACCTACTTATCCGGATGCTGGAAGATTTTGGGACATTGTAGCGAAGCACAAAGTGAGTATTTTCTACACGGCTCCAACGGCCATTCGCAGTTTAATGTCGGCCGGAGATGAATTTTTAGAAGGAAAAGATTTGTCTTCGTTGCGCATACTCGGAAGCGTTGGCGAACCCATTAACGAAGAAGCTTGGAATTGGTACCACGATAAAATTGGAAAAGGAAATTGTCCGGTTGTCGATACTTTTTGGCAAACGGAAACAGGCGGTGTTATGATCTCGAGTTTAGCCGGAGTAACGCCATCGAAACCGGTGTTTGCTACGTTGCCTATGCCCGGGGTTCTTCCAGTTTTGTTAGACGATAAAGGGAATGAAATTCTTGAAAACGATTTAACGGGAAATCTATGTTTCAAGCAGTCGTGGCCTTCTATGATTCGCACCACGTACGGCGACCACGAGCGTTGTATTTTGAATTACTTCAGCACATATAAAAATTATTACTTCACCGGTGACGGCGCTTACCGTGACGAGAAAGGAATGTATCGTTTAGCAGGAAGGGTTGACGATGTGTTGAATGTTAGCGGACACCGTATAGGCACTGCTGAAGTGGAGAACGCGATTAATCATACGCACGGTGTTATTGAAAGCGCGGTGGTTGGATATCCGCATGACATTAAGGGGCAAGGGATATATGCTTTTGTCATCTGCGATGCAAAGCAAGATTCTTCGAAAGATGTTTCACAAGACGCTTCGCGAGATTCTGCGAAAGGGTATGAGCAGGAGATGGTTTATTCCATTACCAAAACAGTGAGTGAGCAGATTGGGGCGATTGCGAAACCGGATAAAATCGTAATTGTAAGCGGTCTTCCGAAAACGAGAAGTGGAAAGATTATGCGTCGCATTTTAAGGAAAATTGCTGAAGGGGAATTCGATGCTATTGGCGATACAACGACTTTGCTTGATCCCAGTGTTGTTCAAGATATTATTGACAAAACGAAATAATTCTTTGCCTTTTTTCATTTTTTTAGTAATTTCACTTAATGAGGCGAAAGATATTTTCCACGGATAAAAAGAGCAGTTCATTCTTAATTATCGGTGCGCTTATTCCTGGTTCAGGACTGTTTGTCGTGAACAGCCTTTTCGGAAGCTCTGGCAGTCACAGCGAATTACTTGTCCTTTATTTTCAATCAGTTTTAGCCGTGGTTTTCGGGGCTATATTTTTCGCGCCGGCATGGGGACGTATGCCTTTGAAAACGGAAGGTGAGCTCATTCCATATCGATTTGTTGGGAAAGGCGCCGTTTCGCTTGCCAGGTTTAGAGGGCTTTATTTAGGATTTCTTATCCTACCATTGGCTATAGCTGTTAGTATTCAGCCGTTATCTGAATACCTTTTCCCTGATTCGAGTAGCCAGCATAAATTTACTGTTTTCACTTTGGTTGTTTTGTCAGTTAATGTGTTTTTCAATACACTGTACAACCGAATTCGTATAGACGCAATCCTTGGGTATTTGACATTTGCTGTCGCCATTTTCTATTTAGTTGTGCAACTCACAACCGGAACTGGTTATTCCGCTCCCCCTGAAAATCATTTGGCTTCTTGGGCAGACCATTTAAATCTCAAAACCATTCTGCTCTCTATAACCTTGCTCTGGTGGTTCGCTGCCATTGTGGATTTACCAGACATGAGAGGGCAGCTGTTATTGACACTCAAAAACGGAACTGAATCACGAAGAAATATGATTTTCTCCATTCTCATAGCATATTTCATTCAAGGAATTCTTCTCACCTTTCCGTTGATTTATCATTCAACAACCTATTGGAGTTGGATTAACAGTTTGTTTATTGCATTTATAATTATGAATGCCTTTCAGGCTATGCTCAGCGCGAACCACTGGGGTGCTAGCTTAATTTATGCAGGGGTCATACGTCCAATGTTATCGAACGACGACAATGAAAAGGCGTATGGCTTTGGAACCATGATCCTCGCGATAGGAATATCCGCTCTTTGGTTGTTTGTTGGAAAAACAACAGCGGAACTATTCGCTACCATTTTTCTCTTTACTGCAGGCGTAGGACCTGTCTTTATTGCTCGTTGGTTTTGGTCGAAAGTAAATGCGAAAACTGTTCTCTCTGCAATGATTGGTGCTCCGCTCATTTGGATCTTTTGGTTGTTATTGAAACAAACTTCCGTTTATCCTTTTTTAATGAACGCACTCGGCATTTCCGAAACCTATATAGACATTTTAATTCCGGGAATATTGAACACGATTGTGTGGTTAACAACGCTTGTCCTCACACAAAACAAAGAAGAAGAACTTCACGCCAAGCAATGGATTCAAGAGGTTGGTGTGTTGAGTGAATTTAAAAGCGGGAAAAACTGGCTTTTATTCATTGGCTTATCGCTTCTTTCGGGATTGATCTTGTTTGGTCCATCGATTGTTTTGGGGAAATAAAAAACCAACGATTTGCACTCTCTTAAATTTTTAAAACCCATTCATTAAATTCTTTTTCGAACTTTTCAGCAAACAACAGCAATTCATCGAACGATGGAATGCCATTGTAAATCATTATTGCAGTTCTGCTATAATCAGAGCGCCAATCTATTTGTTCATCAGCCGTTGGTAATGTTCGAACGCCAGAAGTTAAAATTGATTCGTAATTCATGGCATTGTACCTGAAAAATATTTGTCGGTGTTCAACAACAATTTTCAGCAAATTAGGATTGGCTTTGATTCTATTAAAAACTCCGGCGTTATATAGCTTTAGCAAATCATAGTAGTGTCTGCTTTTACGCTCACTTCCCTTATTGAATCCCTCCAATGTTTCGTGAATGAACAGTAGTTTTTCCAGAAACGTTCGCTCAGGTGCTAGGGTAGAAATAGTGAAGGAACCCTTCCCTAAAATATCTGGAAACACCTCATAGATAATCGGCGTGATCTCTCGCTCTTCGTTAGGAACTTCATCTGCTCTCGGGACTAACTCAATTAATACAACCGGCAACAATGCGCCCAATTCATTTTTCAATGTACCTGGATACTCAAATTCAATATTGACTTCATTTCCCTTTTGAATGGGTTTAAGTTTGAAAGGCTCTGTAATATGTTCCGATATTTTCTTTTCGAGTTTGGGCAATAAAACGTTTCGAATAAACGCAGCACTCTTTTCCTCTAATTCTTCCAATCGTATTTTTCTTTGGCGATTGGTTGGCGCGTCCTCTGGACCAAAAGGCGGTTCCTGACCGAATACTTTTCGGCTTATTGCAATATCAATGTCTTCCGAGAATCTTTCAATTAAACCCCAAGCTTTAGATAATGATGTTCCTCCCTTGAATGTTATACTTCCGTTTAATTCCGGAATCTCATTGAGTATCTGAAGAGTCCAACACACCCAAAAATCTTTTTCAATGACGGCAGCTGGCAAAGAAATGTCTAACCTTTCCGATGCTTGCCTGCAATAGAGATTACGATCCTCTGGTGTTAATTCTAGAAATTTATTCATCGGATTATTCTTCATTAATTAGTTCTCGCAAAATCTTTGCAATCCATGCCGGGGCATATAGCGCTTGTTTCTTAATTTGCTTCAAATCCTTTTCCTCTAACTGTTTTCTAACATGAACCATCATCTCTTCCGACACATTCTCTTTTCCAATTTGTCTAAGTGCATGAAGAATTAGCCCAGCTTTAGTTCCGGCTCCAATCATGTTTTTAGGTGTCGTAGGTTTTAATAGTATTTCCTGCTTCCCAAATCGCACAACCTTCTTTGGCCCATTAGTGTATAACTCTATCCGCATAGGTATTTGTGTAGATAGCCCCAGCAAATTGGCAGCATAAGCACCTGTTGGTTGAACCTCTATGGCCTCTGCTAATTTAATTGCTTCAATGACCTTCTCTGTGCTGGGCATAATCTCCCCTAACTTCGGATGCACAACAGGCAGGTCATAAAGACCATGAGCCAATCTACGAATGAACTTTTTTTGTACCAAACGACTAAGTGCTGATGTTACAACGCTCACATCATCTGCCTTAGACGAAAAGTATTTGGAGGTAAATACAAATCCCTCTCCCTTTGCTTTAATGTGATCTTGTATTTTTCTCTCAGTTAGTCGCATGATTTCAACTCTTTTTGGTGACAAATATAGTCTATTTTTTGTCACGGATAGACCGGTATGAAAAAGAATAAAAAGCAACTTGTGCTGAAAATTTATTTCGGTTTATTTTTGGGGAAATAAAAAAGACCAACGCCTGAATCGTTGGTTCAATGGGTGGCATCGCGTGGTGAAATTTTCAAAACGCCATCTGAATCGTCCATAAAGGCCAAACTCACCCGCATCTAGTCGAGAATTTTCCACTATAACACTCAAAACGGAAAATATTTTCCATTATAAAAGAATCAACCGTGAATCTCGCGCATAATTTCAGCAATCCCTTCCGCTTAATTCGTTTCTTGGAAACCTCATCTTTTATTCTGTGAAAAATACGTTTCCCTCGTTTGAAAAGCACAAATACGGAGCCCGTTTAGCGAGCGTCGTTTTGGTCTAAACAACCGACGCTCGTTTTACGCTCGCGATGGTTGCCAAAACCTGCGTTTTTTTGCATTTCGCTGCAAAAGCACTAAAAAGCAAAAAGCCCGTCAGACGTGTGTTTGACGGGCTTTTGCAGTTTCTTGCGATGTTATTCGCAAGTGCTTCAGCGGAGAGAGAGGGATTCGAACCCTCGGTACCTTTCAATACACACGCTTTCCAAGCGTGCTCGATCGACCACTCTGACATCTCTCCTCAAAAATTTGAGTTGCAAATATAGGTGAATTGAAATAAATGATTATATTTGCCCCCGCTTCGGTGCCATAGCTCAGTTGGTAGAGCAAAGGACTGAAAATCCTTGTGTCCCAGGTTCGAATCCCGGTGGCACCACAGAAGAGAAACCCATTCAAACGAATGGGTTTTTTATTTGATAACAACTCCGCGGAAAGTCTGATTTTGAAGCAATAGTGAATTGTACAACTCCACCCCCTGCTGATTCAAATGCGAAAGGTCGGCAAACTCATTTACACCAAAGCCTTCAGTATAGTAAGTGAGATCGATGTAAGAAACGCCGAGGCGTTCGATAAGCGGAGAGAAGCGTGCTAAAAATTTATCGTGATAATTGTGGAGTCCAGCTGAAGCCGGAAGCGGATGACTGCACAACACAATGCGCTTTCCATTTGATCGCATTTGCTTAATTAACGTTTCGAATGCAAGGAACATTTCTTCGTTCGCATCGAAGACAGAATCGCTCATGGGTTCAACAGCATACAAGATTCCTTTCTTCTCGCAGAAGCCGTTTTTAATGTAGTCCGCATTCGGAGCTTCGTCTTTCACATTCATGCTCGCTAATCGCACCGCAAGGGCATTTAATGTGTAAATCTTAAACTCTTGCTGAACCAACGCCAAAGCTGCCTCATTTGTTGGCACATTCTGAATCAAGCGCATGTTACTTTCAGTTCCCTCTAACTCAAATACCGGATCATAAATGTCTAGAATAAAAACATCCGATCTATCCCTTAAATATTCATTGTACAACACAAACGAGCCCTTCGCATTCTGAGCGCTCGTTCCCGCATTGAAAAGACTAATTCCCGATTGCTCGAATATTCGTGGGTCATAACCCCTGTAGGCATGGGAAGATCCTAAAACAATAGCATCGTATTTCGTTGGGTTGGAAGTTAAATCACGCATCATTTGCATCTCTTGCCCACCATTGCGTTGCAAATTCGGAATAAAAAAAGACGACGCCCTGCGATCTATCAATTGCACATTCGAAAAAATAAAAATCACTGCAGCATATATCGCTAAAGCAGCAAGCAAGACCTTCAAACTATTTCGAACTATTAATTTCATTAAAACTGAAAATATATAAAATCAACTTTTCCCCATTGTCCAAACAACGCCAAACACGCTAATAAGATTGCGAACAACCACATTTTCCGATTGGCACTTATTGCACGTGTTCCGAACACAACCTCGGTAACCCTTCGATCTATTAAAACAAAAACTAACAGCAGAAGAATCTTTCCCATGATAACCGCTCCGTTCAACGGGACAAAAACCGAAGGAAGAAATCCGGGTTGAGATTGAAACGTTGTAATCCCTTTTATAATCCCAATCGCTTGCTCGAATGAACTCGCTCGGAAAAATATCCAGAGGAACGAAACACCTCCAAAAGTCAATACCGTTCCTAGCAATGTCTTCAATTTCCCTTCCCACCGAACGTTCATTCGGTTTTCTAGAACCAACCATAATCCGTGCGCCATTCCCCAAACCACGAAGGTCCAATTCGCTCCGTGCCAAAATCCGCTTATGGCGAAGACAATGAACAAGTTCAACGAAGTACGCGCTGCACCCTTCCTATTTCCACCTAAAGGAATGTACACGTAATCTCTGAACCACGTGGAAAGCGAGATGTGCCACTTCGACCAAAACATTCCGACACCAGTGGAACGATAGGGCAGCTTGAAATTTTCCATGAGCCGGAATCCCATCACGCGCGCTGCACCAATGGCAATATCGCTATAACCACTAAAATCGCAATAAATCTGAAAGCTGAAAAAGACCACTGCAATGCTCAGGTAAATCCACGAGACTGCGCTTGCGTGCTCATAGACAGGAGTTACAAACTGCGCCAAGTTATCTGCTATCACTACTTTCTTAAACAATCCCCACACGATGCGTTGCATTCCGGCAGAAACATTCGAGTACGTGAGTGAATGCTTCTCGCGAAATTGATGCAACATATTTTGCGGACGCTCAATGGGTCCGGCAACCAATTGCGGATAGAACATGACATACAGCGAATAAATTCCAAAATGACGTTCTGCCTTTTGGTTGCCACGATAGACCTCCACCACATAACTTAAACTCTGAAAGGTGTGGAAGGAAAGCCCAATGGGCAGCAGAATGCTCAACGTATTCAACGAATAATTCCATCCGATTAAACTGGCAATGCCGTTGAAATTATCGATGAAAAAATTGAAGTACTTGAACACCGCTAAAATCAAGCACGTGCTAATGATACTTCCAATTAACCATCGTCGAGAATTTGGCTTCGAACTTTTTTCAATTTGAATAGCAGCGACATAATCGACTAAGATGGTAGCCAATAAAATGAAAATGTATACCGGAACGAAAAACATATAGAACACACAACTCGCTATGAGAAGCATGAGCCAGCGCCATTGCTGCGGCAACAAGAAATACAACGCGGTTACAAGAGGAAAAAATAAAAAGAACTCAATGGAATTGAATAGCATTTTACTTCTTGTGTTGAAGGGTTTGTTGAATGCTCTCCCACAACAACTCTGCTGCTTTGTCCCACGTGTAGGTATGCTCGCGCATTACTCGATTGCGCTGTCCCTGTTCAATCTTTACAATGGCTTCGGCTATTTCAGCGGCCTCCGTTGGATTCACGAAGAACGCCGATCCGTTTGAAACCTCTTCCATTACTGTTCCTCTGGATGCAACAACAGGAACGCCACAGGCTTCCGCTTCAATCAACGGGATTCCGAATCCTTCGTAGAGACTTGGAAAAACAAGTCCTTCCGCAGCCGACATGAGCAAAGGAAGATCGGCGGTGTGCACATGTCCTAAAAACCGAATGTTCGTTCGGTAATTGATTTTAGCCAAGGCAGCATCCAATTCCGGATAGTTCCAAAATTTATTTCCTGCTATCACCAAAGAAGATTCAACACCTTTTTCTACGGCAGCATTGAATGCCTCAACAACACGGTGAACGTTCTTCCTTGGATGCAGCGCACCAACGAATAAAAAATATTTTTTTCCTTGCGCGAAACGATCGCGAATGACTTCCTTCTTGTGTTCTTCTGCCGGAGCAAACGTGTGGTCTATGCCGTTACAAAGCACGTCAATAGATGATTCTTGAACATTAAACGTTTTCGAAATATCTCCTCTACTGAATTCACTCACAGTTGCCAAGCGCGTGCTCAACTTCACGAAATCAGGAGTTCGTTCGTTCCAATACTTCGCATAGCGCTTCGGCATGAACTCCGGGAAATGAACGAAATTAATATCGTGTATAACGGTGAGCTGCGGGATTGGGCATCTTCTAGACGCGTGTGCATCTGGAGAAATAAAAATGTCCGCCTTAATTCTATTCAATTTAAACGGAACGCTGAAATCGAACCACCAATCGAATAACCAAGGTCTGCGTGCAGGAGGAAAAACGCGATGTTGAAACACATTCTTTCCAAACTGCCAATGATCGTCATTCTTCCGATCGCTTAATAAATGAAATTCATGCTCGGGGAATCGGTGCGCCAATCGCTTGATAGTCTCAAAAGTGAATCGGCCAATGCCTTCCAATTTTCCTGGAATAAGCAGTCGGGTATTAATGGCAATGCGCACCCCGGAAAAGAATTAAAGCAGTTGTGAAACGATCTTCTCTACAGAATAACCATCTGCTTCAGCTTTGTAGTTGCGAACGATACGGTGACGAAGAATTGGCAAAGCCACGGCTCTTACATCTTCAATGTCTGGACTGTACTTCCCGTTCAGCGCGGCGTTCACTTTCGCTCCAACAATTAAAAATTGAGAAGCACGCGGACCAGCACCCCAGCTGAGATATTGATTCGCCAACGGATCTGCGTTCTCTCTGTTCGGACGTGTCTTCGCAACCAAACGAACAGCATACTCAATCACATTATCAGGCACCGGCATCTTACGAATCAACTGCTGATAGAACTGAATTTCTTCCGACGAAATAACCGGAGAAAGCGTTTGAGTCACACCTGATGTGGTTTGTCTTACAATAACCAACTCTTCTTCCAAGCTTGGATAGTCGACCCAAATGTTGAACATGAAACGGTCTAATTGCGCTTCTGGCAAAGGATAGGTTCCTTCTTGCTCAATGGGGTTTTGTGTTGCTAAAACGAAAAACGGAGAAGGCAAAACGTGCGTTACACCACCTGCTGTTACGCGACGCTCTTGCATGGCTTCCAACAAAGCACTTTGTGTTTTTGGCGGCGTACGATTGATCTCATCGGCCAAAATAATGTTTGAAAACAAAGGGCCTTTGATGAATTTAAACTGACGTGATTCATCTAAAATTTCAGAACCAATGATATCGCTCGGCATTAAGTCGGGCGTGAATTGAATACGGTTGAAAGACAATCCCAATACTTGCGAAAGCGTATTCACCAATAAGGTTTTAGCCAAACCAGGAACACCCACAAGCAAGCAGTGACCATTTCCTAAAATAGAAATAATAACGTCGCGCACGGCTTCGTCTTGGCCAACCATTACCTTTTGAATTTCGAATTTCAGCGCGTTGTATTTTTCTTTCAGCGCGTCTAATGCTTCTACGTCTGATGCAAATGTTTCCATGGTCTTATTTTTTATTCCAGTTAAATTGATACGTGCAGTTTTTAAACTGTTCGTCCATGAATGAATAATTTTTCTTGAGTGCCTTACCCACCCATAAATCCGTAGCTGCTTGTCGCTCTATACTCTCTGTTTTGGCTTGAAACAATTCGTAGTCTTGCTCCATATTTGCTCTGTGCGCAGGAAGACGTGCGTCTAACTGATAGATCACATAAGCGTCTTTTCCGTTGGGTTGCTTCGCCAATTGCGGCTCAGACAATTCTCCTTCCTTCAATCTAGATAACGTTAAATTCAATTCAGCAGACAACGTAGCCACATCGTGACGTGTACCGCCAGTTTGCATGTTCATGATTTTTCCCGCTTGATTCTTTGTTTCTTCATCGGTGCTGAAACGTGCAGCAGCTGCATTGAAAGAAATCTTTTTCGCCTTCAGTTCGTTATAGACAGAATCTATTTGTGCTTTGCATCGATTGAAATCTTCATCCTTAATCTTTGGCGACATTAAGATGTGACATGCTCTGTAATATTCACCTCGCTTTTCAACCACCTTCACAAAATGGTATCCGTAAGTTGATTTGAATACTGGAGAGTAATTTCCTTCATCAGTAGTAAAAACAGCAGACTCATATTCAGGAACGAAGCTACCCTTACGAATCATGTCGTAACAACCACCTTTGAATTTAGATCCTGGATCTTCGCTGTGCCTGCGTGCTTGAATGGTCATGCTGGTGCGTCCTGAAGCAACATCGTTTCGAATACTATCCAAAAACTGAATCACATTTTGATTCTCGCTTTCGGGAATAAGGGGAGCAATTACAATTTGAGAATATTGAACTTGCTCTCCAATTAACGGCAACGAATCGACAGGTAAAGACTGATAATATTTCAATACTTGCGAAGGGGTAATTTTCACATTCTTGGTAATTTCTTCTTGCTTTTTCTGAGTAAGCAATTGATCACGAATCATGTCGAAGAAATCAACCTTCAATTGAGAAATTGGTTTGCCGTAATACGTTTCAAACTGCTCTACACTTCCTAACATTTCCACGAAGTAGGTGATTCGTTTTTCAACCTGTGCATTTACTTCACCGTCTGTCACTTCAACACTGTCTACTTTCGCTTGATGCAGCAAAAGTTTTTGATACATGAGGTTCTCAAAGATTGAGCATTCCTTTTCAGCGGAAAGTTGAGATTTCCCTTGTGTTAATTCGAATTTGGCATTTTCTAAATCGGAAAGAAGCACCACTTCAGCCCCAATTCCGCCTATAATTTTATCGATAGACTTCCCGGGCTGTGCCCAAGAAACTGCAGAGAATGCAAAACATATGAGTCCTAATAAAACTTTTTTCATTCTCTTATCATTCTATTTTACCTTCCGATTTCGCTTTCTCGTAAAGGTCATTTTTCATTTTCTGTAACACCTCTTGCTTCCGAATATTCAGCAAGATACTTGCAATATTGTTCCGAACCATTTCTAAAGGGGCCTGATCACCTGGCAGCAAGTATGAACTCACTTTAAACCAAAATATTTCACCATTCAATACGATTTGTTGCGTTGACGTTGTTTGGCTCAAAAACACCGAGCGGTCAGCTATTGCCAATGGAATTAATTTAGCGAACTGTTCCCAATTCATAAAGACGTCGGGCTTGTTGTAGTATTTCGCTCCGGTTTGCTGGCAAAAGGCCTCCCAAGTAGTTGCGTCTTCCGAGGCAAAGGCATCAGACATTTTCTGAGTGTTCTCTGTGTTCTCTGGAAGTGTACAGTATTTCAATTTCAAAAAATGTTCATTGACCTTTAAAGAGGATTTATTCGATTCGTAATAACTCTGAATTTGATCATTCGTTACAACGGTATCCATATTTTTTTTAATCCAATCTTGCTCGAAGGAATAGATGAGCAAGGACTTTCGATAATCTTCAATTCTTCTCTCAACGGAAAGCTTTTCTTCATCAGACATCTTTTCCGCTTCTTGCAAGACCAATGCGTCTTTCAACCACGATTGAATAATTTCTTGGGCAAGGGCTGTTGAATCTTCAGCCGAAATATTATTTGGAATTCGCTCGCGCAACTCTTCCATTGTTAGCACCGCATCTCCAAGGTGAGCAACGCCACTGTTTTCTGAACTACCACAACTGCTTGCAAGAACAACACAAAACGCTGCGATAATAAAATGTGCAGCTTTCATATTTACTTGGCAATGGAATGAAGCACTTCTGTGTTAACCTTGAAAGTGTGTGTCTTGCGCAATTCTTCCACCCACATTTTGTCAAGGAAATTTTGATATTCCGAAGTAACGAGACCGCGGGCTTCTGACAATTTTTTTGGAGACTTGTTCAACAACTCTTCAATATCAACCACCATCACTTGGCCATTCATTGGAACATTCACACTCAATCCTTCCGTCCATTTAATTTTTCCCAACACCTCGCGATCTTCACGTGCGAATAATCCTCCTTCGGTTTGAAGGTTTAATTGAGTTCCTTGATTCAATTCAGCTGCTGCTTCAGAAGGCGACTTTCCCGACTCGAGCATTTTACGAAGTTTGTTCGCTATCTCGTCGTTTGCGCAAGTGTAAATAACCACTTCCGCACGATCTGGCCACATGAAGCTTGCCTTGTTCGACTCGAAATAAGAATTCAATCCAACGGTATCTTTCACCGCTTTCGACCAAACCAATTGATCGGTTAATTCAAACAATAAAATTCCTTCACGGTATTCTTTCATCAATAAACGGAAAGCAGGATACTTCTCTTCAAGATGTGCATCTTCTTCACGCATAAGTTTATCTTCAGCAAACATCTTCGCTTCGTGCTTCACGTAGTCAACCGGATTCAAATTCGTGTTTGCTCCTTTACGCGTAATCATGGTTTGATAGAAATCGTTCACGGTGTATTTCGTTCCAGCAACTTCACAGAAAACTTTTTTCAATAACCCTTTGCGCGCTTTTAACTGACCCACGTAGGTGCTGCTGTCTGCCTTAGCAGCAAGCTTGTTGATGTATTTCTGATTGTATACAAAGTTGTATTCTTTTCCAATTTTTGAAAGGAATGAGTTCTTTGTTTTTTCAGCGCGAGCGTCTTTCGAAACTTTTGCTTTGATGTCTTTCGACATAGACTCGAAAGAAGCCAATGGCTTATAAGCTAAGCGCTTCACAATGTGCCAACCGTAAGAAGTCTTAAACGGACGTGATACTTCTCCGTCTTCTTTCAATGCGTATGAAGCCTCTTCAAATTCTGAAACCATTTTGTTCGTGCCGAACCAAGGAAGTTCTCCGCCTTTGTTTTTCGTTGTAACATCCTCGCTGTACAACGCACACAGTTCTTGGAAGGTTTGTTTTCCTTCTAACGCTTTTTGATAGATCTCATTAATCTTCGCTTCAGCTGCAGGATCGTTCGCATCTTCTTTCTTCGGCTTCACCATAATGTGTGCAACATGAATTTCTCCTCGTGCAGGACGACGTCCGGTCACTTTCAACAAGTGATATCCGTATTGTGTGCGAACCGGCATGGTCACCTCACCAATTTTCGTGTTGTAAGCCGCAGATTCAAAAGGATAAACCATTTGGAAAGCGGTGAAATATCCAAGATCTCCGTTGTTTTTCTCCACCGATTTATCGGTGCTGTATTTTTTCGCAGCCGACTCGAAAGATTCTCCAGCAAGAATCTTCTTGCGAATGTCCATAATCTTGTTGTATGCCTTCAACGTATCAGCAGCCAACGCATTCGGCTTGCATTCAATAAGCAAGTGACTTGCGCGCACCTCTTCTTTCAAATGCGAATAAGCCTCTTGCATAAGTTCGTCTAATTTTTCTTGGTCAGTCAGATACGGACGAGCCAATTGCGCGCGGTATCCTTGCAATTCATATTTGAATTTGCTTACCGTGTCTAGTCCAGCAGCTTTCGCAGCGTGAACCTTCAATTTGAAGTTGATGAACAATTCCATGTATTCGTCAAGTGACGCTTTCGTAACAACAGAATCACGGTTGTTCTTTCTGAAAATATTTTCAAATTCTTCCAACGAAACATCTTCTCCGTCTACACTAAGAACAGCAGGAGAGGTAGCTGGGGCCTTTTGAATGGGTTGCGCATTAGCGCTGAACCACGCTGTGCAGATGAACACAACACTTAAAAGTAGAGCTTTTGTAAAACGCATTTGAGTTGAATTAAACATGATTATTTATAACTGTAATTTGGTGCTTCTCTTGTAATGACTACATCGTGCGGATGACTTTCTTTGATACCCGCGTTTGTAATACGAATGAATTTGGCCTCTTGAAGTTGGGAAATATCCGATGCCCCGCAGTATCCCATTCCGGCTCTAAGTCCGCCAATGATTTGGTGCATGACTTCCATGACTGAACCTTTGAAAGGCACGCGTCCAGAAATTCCTTCCGGCACTAATTTCTTAATATCGTCTTCCGCATCTTGGAAGTAACGATCCTTTGAACCGTGTTGCATGGCTTCCAACGAACCCATTCCTCGGTACGACTTGAATTTTCTTCCTTCGTAAATAATAGTTTCTCCCGGAGATTCTTCCGTTCCGGCAAGCATAGAACCAATCATAATGGTTGAAGCACCTCCGGCAATTGCTTTCGCAATATCTCCAGTATATCGAATTCCGCCGTCTGCAATCATGGGTACACCTGTTCCTTTCAAGGCTTCTGCAACGTCAATAACTGCAGTTAATTGTGGAACGCCCACACCTGCAATTACGCGCGTGGTGCAAATTGAACCGGGTCCAATTCCAACCTTCACCCCATCGGCACCCGCTTCTACCAAGGCTTTGGCTGCGGCACCTGTGGCAATATTTCCAACAATAATATCTATTTTATCTCCGAAAGCAGCTTTCACTTTTTTCAACGTTTCAATCACACCCTTCGAATGTCCATGAGCCGTATCAATAACCACCGCATCCACTCCCGCTTTCACCAAGGCTTCCACGCGTTCCAGCGTGTCTGCTGTAACACCAACAGCTGCAGCGCAACGCAAACGTCCGAAGTTGTCTTTGCAGGCATTCGGATATCGGTGTAATTTCAAAATGTCTTTGTAGGTGATGAGTCCCATTAATTTTCCGTCTGCGGAAACAACAGGAAGTTTTTCAATTTTCTTTTCTTGAAGAATAGATTCCGCGGTAGCTAGGTCTTTCGGCTTATCGGTAGTAACAAGATTTTCGCTTGTCATGACTTCACGAATAGGTTTCTCGTAATTTTTTTCGAATCGAAGGTCACGGTTGGTCACAATTCCCTTCAAAACGCCTTCGGTATCTACAACTGGAATTCCGCCAATTTTATGTTCGGACATGATAGCCAAGGCATCTCCAACATTCGCTGTTTCCAAAAGCGTAATTGGGTCTTGAATCATTCCGCTTTCGCTTCGCTTTACTTTTCTAACTTCCGCTGCTTGTGCGGCAATGCTCATGTTCTTGTGAATCACGGCTATACCTCCTGCTCGTGCCATGGCTATTGCCATTGAACTTTCTGAAACGGTATCCATTGCAGCTGAAACAACGGGAGTGTGTAAGGTTATATTCTTAGTGAATTGTGAAGAAATATTCACCTCACGTGGAAGCACCTCTGAATAGGCGGGAACGAGAAGCACATCGTCGTAGGTAAGACCTTCTCCTACAATTTTAGAATTGTTTGCGGACATACGTTGGAATTTTCGAATAAAATTCGGACAAATGTACGAAAAAAATAGGGGGAACAATCCTACTTGTTAATTACATTCAGTACCCATGAAGTTCCGGTTTTCTGTGAAAAATTCTGAAGTATGGAGAGGGTTTTTTCTTGCTCATCTGGTTTGGCATAGAAATATTTGGTTGCCGCTTCTGTGCTCAGACGTGTGTTGTATTCATTTTGGAAATAATGCGATTTCAAAGTCATGGGTACCTTGAGTTCGTTGCTTTCCTTTTCGGCATAGCGAGAGAACACCAATTGGACAATGAGTTCTCCAATAGATGAGACATCGCTTTTTTTATGGACATCCACCAAAACCTTATAAAAATCACTGTTTTGCATAGCATAGGAAAGCTGTTTGGAGAAGGCCAATGCCTTCAGCAAGCGGGCTAGAACCCAAGCTTGAGCGTGATTATCCATAGAACGCATCACAATCAAGACTTCATCTTGAATCGTTGTTATGGCATTTCGTGAAAACCCTCCCCTTTGGAAATCTATCAGAATCTGCGTTTCAAAGACCCTTGAAAGTTCGTGAAAATGTAACTGACCGTAGTCAATTTTATTCATTTCCTTTTTAACCGCACTCACCCAATCTTCATTGATTTTTTTGCGGTGGTAGCTCGCATTCGCAATTAAATAACAATTATAAAAGAGTTTGTTGTTGCTACTCTTCGCCTCTTTGAAATAATATTTTTGGAGCGCCAAACTGAAATAATCGTTGGGATCGTCCTCGTCTACAAAACGTTCAAAGAATAAACGTCTGCCGTTAGAGGTTTGTATGAGTAGCTCGAGTAGCCTATTCTGTTGAGCCGAATTGCGTACTAAAAAGCCCGTTAAATGGGCAATTTCTTCAATTTTCTCATGTGTAAAATCTATACAATTGAGATGTTCTTGAATCTCATTTAAGTCCATGAGTTGAATGGCCATTTCAAAACTTTGCGAAGAGTACGACTCATTTTCAAAAAGTCCATTTGTGGAGAATAAACTTCGGCTACGGGTTTGTTGTACGAAATTCCGATAGGCTTCAAAATGCTCAAATCCGAGGTAATTGCATATGATCTTAAGGGTGCTGGGATACAATTTTCTGCTGGGTAAGAAACCAAAGAAACGAGCCAGTGTATGCGCTGAAATGGAATATTTCGCAGCTTCCATATGAGCTGCGAGTAAAACTGTATCAGAAAAGCTAGTCATGGAAACCCCTGATTTTTGAACTAAGTCACGTTTCAGTTGGTCGTAATAAATTGACTGATAGATTTCCATTTTTTCGAAATTAAACAATTTATTTCTTCGCTGACTTGTGGTTTATTTCTTTGGCGAAGTTGCAGTAAGTTGGAGAGTGTGACAATCTCGAGCTTAAATAGATTTGTAGAAAATCAAATATCGTGTCATTTAAAATTTCCATTGAAATTGATTACAAGCTAGAAGAAGTGATAGCAGCGATTCATCAAGTCGAAGGAATTAAAGTGGCTGATTTACGCGTTCATCAATTGATTTCTGAAGACCAGAATTTAAATCATGGAATTTATATTTTCAAGAATAATTTGAAGGAAATTTATGTCGGAAAGTGCACTTCATGTTCTTTCGTAGAGAGAATTTCTGCCCATTTCGATAATAGAGATGGCGCTTGGATGAACACTATTCTGAAGAAGATCTCGAAATCAAAAAACACAACAATCCAAGAAGCTTATAATTATTTCTTGTCTTCTTTCGAATTGATTTTGATTCCTCTAACTGAAAATTTCATTGAGAATAATAACGTAAATGCGCTTGAAAAAGAATTGATAAATTGTATCGCTACATTAAACAAAAAAAGGAAATTATGAAGAATTTATTACTATTACTATCATTTATTTTAATCAACCTTTCACTTTCAGCTCAATGTTTTTGGGCTAAACAATTAGGGGGCAACAGCACTGTAACAGATATTACAGTGGCATCGATAAAGGCGAAGAATGGCTATGTTTATACAACAGGTACTTTTTTGGGGATTGTTGATTTTGATGCCGGTACAAATATTTCAAATCTTACCTCAATTGGTAACGAAGATATATTTATATGTAAATATGATTCTTTAGGAAACTTTGTTTGGGCCAGGAGAATAGGAGGAGCGGGTAATGATGGAGGCCTTTCAATTACACTAGACAATCAACAAAACATTATTGTAGCTGGTACTTTCAATGGCACTGTTGACTTTGACCCGGGGGCAGGAACATTTAATCTCGCAGGTTTAACGGCCGGGACGGGTCGTGCAGGCTTTGTGCTCAAATTAGATAATAATGGTAACTTGGTTAATGCCGTTAAAATATCTACTAATGTTCAATCTGCAGTTAACAGGCTTGTTAATTGTACTTCAGTTCAAATTGACATAAGCGGGAATATAATTGTGGGCGGAACATTTCAGAATTCTTATGATATTGATGGTAATCCGCTATTAGTTGATTTCAACCCAGGAAACGGCAGTGCTCTTCTTAGTGCGGGAGATGGTGAAAATTATTTCGTTTTAAAATTGACTTCTACCCTAACCTATGTATGGGCAAAAAACTTTTGTGATTGGCCTTATTCAGTTGGAGAAACATCTGTTTCAGCCCTTGCAAACGGCGGAGGTAATGCAGAAATAGCAACTGGGTTAAATGGTTCTATTTACTTCACAGGTAAGTTTTATCAATCTGCAGACTTTGATCCAGGCACAGGTGTCGCAAATTTGACAGCTTTAGGCACTTATGATATTTTTGTTCTAAAGTTAAATACAAATGGACTTTTCCAATGGGTTAAACAGCTTGGTGGAAATAGTGTAGATGCTGACCAAGAAAACGTTGGAGACATTAAAGTTGACGGTAATGATGACGTTGTGTTAACGGGTAGTTTTAATGGTACCGTCGATTTTGATCCAAGTGTTAATACTTTATCATATACAGCTCTTCTTGGGAGCAGTAAGGCTGGTTTTGTATGGAAATTAAGTAATGCTGGGTTATTAATATTTGCTAAGATTTTTGTTGGAAGTGGGTTGAGTTATTACATTGTACCATCTGGTTTAGACTTTTCTGTTAATTCTGATATTTATCTTACAGGTGTATCCGGGAATAATGTTGATTTTGATCCGGGGAACGGAATTTTTCTGCTGCCCGGTCAACAAGCTCCACGCTCCTTTTTAGTAAAGTTAAATACTACCGGAGATTTTATATGGGCAGAACAAATGGTAGGAAATGCATCTACTACTGGATTTGACCTAAGTTATTCAAACAATGCGATTTATTCGTGTGGTTATTTCTCTGGGCAAACAGATTTTGATCCATCTTCAGGCGCTTTTAATCTTACCGCACAAGGAAATGGCAATGATGTGTATTTACACAAATTGAATGATGTAACTGCTCCTGTAATTACAGTTAGTGGTTCAATTATTTGTCAGGGACAAGAAATTGTTTTATCGACGGGTATTGTTGCAGGATCCACTTATCAATGGCAAAAAAACGGTGTAAATATTTCAGCCGCAACAACTGCAAATTATTCTGCAAATTCAGCTGGCTCCTACACTGTTCTTGTAACTAGTTCTGGGGGGTGTACTATTGCTTCCACGGCAATTGTATTAACTATTGTAAATAGTGTAACACCCACTTTTACTCAATTATCATCAGTCTGTTCAGGTGAACAAATTGTATTACCATCAATTTCCAATGAAAATATTTCTGGCACTTGGTCTCCTGCAATAAATAACACAGCAACCACAACCTATACTTTCACACCAAATGCTAGCCAATGTGCAAGTTCTCAAACAATGACTGTAGAGGTTGCTCCGCTAATTACTCCCACTTTCCCCCAGATCTCAGCAATTTGTACTGGTGGAACTATCGCTCTGCCTGCAGTTTCAAATCAAAACATTACTGGTTCATGGTCTCCAAATGTAAATAATCAATCCACCACAACCTACAGTTTCACGCCAAATTCCGGACAGTGCGCTAGCTCTCAATCTATGACTGTATCGGTAAACCCCTACCCAACCATCAACTCGCAACCAACCAGCACCCAAGTAAACATTGGAAATCAAGCAATTTTTACCACTAGTGCAAATGGAGGAACTTACCAATGGCAGGTTGATAGCGGTTCAGGATTTCAAAACATTACAAATGGTGGTCAATTTAGCGGAGCAACAACAAATACTTTGACAGTTTCGAATACTTCAATGAGCAATAATACGAGTCAATATCAATGTGTTGTAACTTCTAATAACTGCTCTTCAACATCTAATTCTGCAACTTTAACAGTCATAAATAATGTGGGATTAAATGAAGCCGATCAATTGAATAACCTAGAAATCTACCCAAATCCAACATCCAATTTTGTGACAGTTAGATTCGACAATAGTCTTTTAGGAAGCAAGTACGACATTGTCGATAACACAGGTAGAATAGTTCTATCAGGTTTATTATTAGATCAAAATCAAATTGTTGAATTAAACGCTTTGTCCGCTGGAATTTACATTTTCTCTGTTTCTGGCGAGCATGCCAAATCTTTTGTTAAAATTATAAAATCGTAACAGGGGCAAATTTCTGTGTATGGCTTTTTAAAAAGTGAGGTCACTGAAATGAAATTTGAGATTTTAAAACAGATAAATTCATGAAAAAGATTATTCTTTTGGTTGTTTTACAGGTAGTAATTGGATATCAGGCGAATTGCCAAGAACTTCTTTGGGCAAACCGCATTGGGGGAATCGAGATAGATAAAGGCTATACAACTTGTGTCGATAACATGGGTAATGTATATGGTATTGGTTTTTTCAATAATACAGTGGACTTCGACCCCGGTCCAGAGGTATTCAATTTAACAGCCGCCAACACCGTCGGTGGTGGTTCCGTTTATATCACCAAACTAGATGAGGCGGGTAACTTTATTTGGGCTAAACAAATTGGTAATGGATCTGGAAATACAGCTACATTTTCCCTTACTTTGGACCCGCAAGGGAACTTATCTACCAATTTTTTCTTTTCAGGAACGGTCGATGTCGATCCTGGTGATGGTATTTTAAATTTGACTTCAAACCCATCAAACGGAATTTCCAATGCTATTTTGAAAATTGACCCTTCCGGAAGTCTTATTTGGGCCAGACAATTCAACGGTATTGGCGGCACCGGGTTAACAAACACAACACTTAAGTCAGATGCAGCAGGAAATATTTTTAGCACAGGCTCATTCAAAGGTACTGTAGATTTCGATCCAGGTAGTGGGGTCTTCGTATTAAGCAATCCCAACCCCAACACAAATTCAGGTTATATTCTTAAATTAAATTCGGCAGGTAATTTTTTATGGGCAAAAAAGCTTGCAAATACGACTATATCTCAAACATCTTCACTTAGCGCAATCGCTGGAACTTATGATATCATAGATCCACAAAACCTCGCCTTTGATAATTTTGGAAATGTATACACTGTAGGTTATTTTGCAGACACCATCGACTTTGATCCCGGGTCAGGTGTATTTAATTTAATTAATACAAATTCAAATGGTTCTTCAGGGTATATTTCGAAACTAAGTTCAGATGGAAATTTTTTGTGGGCAAAGCAATTCAAACCCCCAACGAACGCCTCTCCTAGCTGCCCATTCACTTATTCTTCTATTTATGTTCTTTCAGTATCCATTGATGCCATGGGTAATGTTTTTACAACCGGATATTTCGATAATTGCATTGATTTAGATCCGGGGCCGAATACTTTCACTCTAACCTCTGCCGGAAGTTTTGATATGTTTGTTTGCAAACTAGATCCTTCGGGAAATTTTTTATGGGCCAATCGCTCTGGCAGCACGAGTAACGACTATGGTGATTTCGTAATTGTAGATAACTCAGGTAATTATTATTTTTCGGGGAGATTTAGAGGTGTAGTAGACTTTGATGCAGGATTAGGAGTTAACAATTTAACTTCCGTCGGTGGTGGTAATGACATTTTCATAGGTAAATACGACAATTCAGGAAATTTAATCTGGGTGCGCCGAATGGGTGGCTCAGGGAATGAAACCGTACATTCTATTGCTGTCAATGTTTCAAATGAAGTTTTTATGTCAGGCTGGTTTCAGGGTACTTCGGACTTTGATCCCGGCCCTGGTGTTTTCAATTTAGTAGCTACAGGCATCAGTTCAAGTTTTGGCGACGCTTATATGCTTAAGTTAAATAATTGCCCAACATCATATTCTAGCATAAACGTATCCGCTTGCAACAGCTACACATCCCCGAGCGGCAACTTCTCATGGACCAGCACAGGCGTATACACAGATTCTCTTCTGACTAGCCTCGGATGTGACTCAATAATTACGATTAACCTTACAATTTATAACTCACCAACTCCAACAATAACAACATTAGGCTCAACAACGCTCTGCCAAGGCGGAAGCGTCAGTCTTAACGCTGGTAGTGGATATGCTTCATACACTTGGAATACAGGGGCACAGACACAAACAATTAATGCTGTAAATGGTAATATTTATACGGTGACGGTTTCCAATGGAAATGGGTGCTCAGGTTCCGACTCTCAAGAAGTTATAGTAAACTTAAATCCTACCCCTTCAATTATACCTCTTGGTGCAACTACGTTTTGTGAGGGTGGAAGTGTTACACTTGAAACTGATAGTGCCTACGTTTCTTACAATTGGAATAGCGGTGGAAATTCGCAAGCTATTAACGCAAATACCTCTAATACCTATTCAGTCACCGTTACTGATGCAAATGGTTGCCTTGGAACAGCTTCTGAAACAGTTCAAGTAATTCCCAATCCAACACCATTAATAACTTCCGAAGGGTCTACAACAATATGTGAGGGTGAAAGTTTAAACCTCGATGGTGGACCGGATTATGTGTCTTATCTATGGACAGGAGGTTTTGACACTCAATATATTTCGGTGTCTAATCCTGGAGTATTTGATGTGACTGTAACAGATGAAAATGGTTGTATTGGAACTTCTGCACCCATTGAGATTCTTCAAATACCCTTTCCTTCGGCGTTATTTTCCTATACCGAAAATAATAATAGCATCTCTTTCACTGACCTAACTACAGGTAATCCTAACTTTTGGGTATGGGATTTTGGAGACGGAAGTGCAAGTTCACAGCAAAACCCAACCCATAGTTACAGCGCTTCGGGAGATTATTTAGTATGCCTGATTGCCTCTGAAGCTAATTGCTCAGATTCTTTATGTCAAGTTGTAAACATTACGATTACGGACGTAGAAGATACAGAAACATTGACTGCTTCAATTTATCCAAATCCCAATAACGGTATTTTTTCCATTGAAGCATTTGATACTTTTTTATCTGATATATACGATATGCACGGAAAAATTATTTTTTCTGTTACTCTATATCCTGGAAAGAATGAAATTGATCTTTCACATATTTCTAGTGGAATTTACTTTTTAAGAGCAGCAAATCTTGAAACATCTTTTGAAAAGAAACTTGAAATTATTCGCTAACTAAAAAACCACCGCCCTTCCTTAAATTCGCAAGGTTAAAAAACCGTTCAATTCGAGCATTTTTTTTCACCATAAAAATTAATACTCGTGTTCGTTTTAATAATTTACTTGTTTTTGATTGCAGCCATAACCTTTTACCAAAAGAGTAAATGGAGACTTCCTGTATTCAAATCAACTCGTAAAGTTCCCTGGTATATCTCCGGTCTGTCGCTGTATATGCTCTATCTGTCGGCAGAGCAAGGCCAACTACTCACTGGGATTATTGCACAACAAGGTATGCAGGGCATGTGGATGGTCTGGGCAAGCTGCCTCGGAGCGTTTGTTGTTCCAATGGTTTTCGCACCGCTTTGGCAGAAATTGGATTTTATTACTGACAATCAATTTCTGCTCTTTCGTTTTCCTGGAAAGAGCGGGAAAGCCCTGCATCTTTTCAGAGCAATATATGTCGGTGGACTCGTGGTGTCACTCCTGATTTGCTTTCACATTCTCGGGTTTTCTCGAGTCGTTCAAACCTTTTTTGAATTAGACCCCACAACGTCTATTCTACTCACAGGAACTGTGCTGTGTCTATTCGCTCTAAAAAATATCTTCGACATAAAATTGAAAATGGATATCCTTCATTTTGCACTCTATCTCATAGGAACATGTGTGATCCTTTATTCAGTTTATACAGTCAGCAATGGAGGAGATGCGTTTCTTTCTTTCTTTGAACAACACCCCGAGAAAAAACAACTCCTCCCAAACAGCAACAATACTTCCGACTGGTTCTCACTCATCGTGTTTATCGGAATTCAATGGTGGAGCTGCTCTCTCTTCGATGGTGGAGGACCTGAAATGGCGCGGTTTACAGCAACCAAAGACAAAAAAAACTCTATTCGATCCGGTCTATTCCCGATACTCATTTCAATTGTTATGGGATTCCTTATGGTGGGACAAATAATACTTCTGCTTGGCGTATCTCCTGGACAAGAAAACAGAGAAATACTTTATGTCGAACGAATATTCCAATTGGTACCCGAAACACTGAAAAGTATAGTGCTATTGGGCTTTTTCGGAATGTTTATTACTACCGCTGAATCTCTAATGAATTGGGGGGCATCATTTTTAACAATTGATGCGTACAAAACATATGTTCAGCCAAATGCCTCGGACAAAAATATACGAGCCGCTTCGTTCGCTACAATGCTTTTGCTCTCTTTATTTTCTACATTGTTCGCGCTTCAAATAGATAGCCTACAAAGTCTCATGAAAATAACCTTTTCAATAGCAGCAGGAGTGGCGCCAGTGTACATTCTGCGTTGGGTTTGGTTTCGCATCAACGCTTGGTCTCAAATAAGCGCTATGTTAAGCTCGGCCGTTTGCACGTTAATCTATCCCACAGTGCATGTTTATTTACCGTTAAAAGATCTTCCCATGGAGGAATCCCGTGTACTTGTCGTTACGGCAATTACAACGGTAATCTGGCTAATTGTAACCTTCGCCACTCCTAATCAGAGCAAAATTATTCGTTTGAAAATGATGCCGGTGATAGAAAATAAAAAAACCTTCTTGCGACAATTCGTTTTTGCCTTGTCATTGGGATTGCTGCTGCTGTTGCTCTCTTCAGGAGTTTGGTATTTTCTTCTTTGAATTTCAATTCAGAAAATACTCTAAATTCAAAAGGAGAAAATTCCACTATTATTACAAACCATCCAGTTGCGCCGTCAATTGAGCATCGGAAATTCCTTGCATTACAACCATTGAAGTTACATCACCATTCACCGTTAGTTCTTGGTAGAAATGGAATAAATCTCCGCTGGTATTTACCGCAATGGCCACAACTTTAGCAAATGCCCCCGAAGGAATACCTGAGATAATTCCACCACTCGACTGCAATACCGTTTTAGAGTCGGGCAGATAGGCAAAGAATATTACATTTGACAAATCGTCTTCATCCGAATCAAACGTTAAACTAAAAGTGCCACTTGTAGAAACAGAACGGTCTGCATTGATCCAACCCAATTTCTCAATAAACGCGGTATAGCCAATCGTGTCCACATCAAATACAGGGTTTTGCGTTTGAATTATTCCCCAAACTCCTAAATCGGTTGTCCAGTCTACTGCATCACCGTTTTCATTTCCATAATACACATTCATGTAATTCAGTGTCGGCGAAGCATTCGGCATACTCACTTTGAATGCACAGGGTTGAGATAAGGATAATTCTTGCCCATCCTTTTCCGCTCGCAATCTTATTTCACCAGCTGTTTCCAGAGGCAATCCGGCTGCGGCCGTTGGCATTCGATAATAGATCATATCCTTCGGCGTGTAGAGTTCCACCAATTTCACAGTAAAAGGATAAGTAAAAGGAGTGCCGCTTGGCAATTGAAGACAGTCTATGCTTCCCCAAATAGTGGTTCCTTGATTGCCAATAATTGGTCCCTCTCCAGCAGAGTCTATGACAAAAACTTGTTCGTCTTGTTTCTTAGAATCTAAGTATGCATTCGGAGATTCATAGGTATTTAAATCGCGATCAATGCGATCTCTAGAGCACGATGAAAACAATAGAGTAGTGGCAAGTACTAAAAGTGTTGTTGCTCCTGCAAAAAAACGAGTGTTTTTATTAGTCATAAGCTGCGCATTTTTCTTTTTTTCCTTTAAATGAATTCTTATTGAACAACAATCCTACGTGCAGAGAAGCTTCTTGATGTCGCGTATTGTATCTCCACTCGACAAAAGGTTTAATTTTCTTTCCGAAAACTACACCCACCCCTACTTCAGCGTTCCAATTGTTAAGTCTAGCCTCTTTCATGAAGGAAGATTCGTAGTTAATCCAGCGATTATAGCCGAGATGAACCAATGTGTACGATTGAATTTTTTTCCTTTTGAAGAATTTGTATTGTGCAGATGCACCAAGCGTCCATTCATTAATTTTATTGGCTGGTAGAAAATAGGAAAGCTGTGGACTGATTTGAATGAGCTTTTTCTCTCTTAATATCGTTCTTCCACCTATCCCAAAACTTTCGGTTTGAAAATTATAAATACCGGAAAATCCTACTTCCGACTGAGCGAGAAGACTCGAAGCGAAAAACACAGAAAAAAGAAAAGCGAAAATCTTCATTAGGCTGGTAATATTCCTCGAACGAATTTAACTTAAAATTTATTGCCACAAGAAAAAGGGCGATTCGAAAATCGCCCTTTTTAAAAACTTTAACTATTTGTTAAACTATCCCTTGGTCTAACATAGCGTCGGCAACTTTAACGAAACCTGCGATGTTTGCACCTTTCACGTAGTTAACATGATCACCTTCTGTACCGTACTGAACGCACGCTGAGTGAATGCTCTTCATGATGTTGTGAAGACGTTGGTCTACCTCTTCACGAGACCAGCTTAAACGAAGGCTGTTTTGAGACATTTCCAAACCAGATGTTGCAACACCACCGGCGTTAGACGCCTTTCCTGGAGAGAACATTAATTTGTTTTCGTCGAATACCGCAATTGCTTCTGGCGTTGAAGGCATGTTAGCACCTTCAGCTACTGCAACACATCCGTTAGCTACCAACACTTTCGCGTCGTCGCCGTTCAATTCGTTTTGTGTAGCACAAGGAAGAGCAATGTCGCACTTCACACCCCAAGGTGTTTTTCCAGCTATGAATTCACAACCGTATTTAACTGCGTACTCTTGAATACGTCCGCGCTTCACGTTTTTCAATTCCATTAAGAAAGCAAGTTTCTCAGCATCGATTCCGTTTACGTCGTAGATATATCCCGATGAATCTGAAGCGGTAACCACTTTAGCACCTAGTTCAGTAGCTTTTTCGATAGCATATTGAGCAACGTTTCCAGAACCTGAAACAACAACCGTTTTACCGCTGAAGTTCATTCCTTTCACCGCCAACATTTCTTGAGCGAAGTATACAGTTCCGTAACCTGTTGCTTCTGGACGAATCAATGATCCACCCCAGTTGCGACCTTTTCCGGTTAATACACCAGTAAACTCATTTCGAAGACGCTTGTACTGACCGAACATAAATCCGATCTCACGTCCACCTACTCCGATATCTCCAGCAGGAACGTCAGTATCAGGACCAATGTGGCGAGACAATTCGCTCATGAAGCTTTGGCAAAAAGCCATAACCTCACGATCGCTCTTTCCTTTCGGATCGAAGTCTGATCCACCTTTACCACCACCCATTGGAAGGGTAGTTAAAGAATTTTTGAAAATTTGTTCGAATCCTAAGAATTTCAATACAGACAAATTCACCGTTGGGTGAAAACGCAAACCGCCTTTATAAGGTCCGATTGCACTGTTGAATTCTACGCGGTATCCGCGGTTAACTTGAACTTCACCTTTATCATCTACCCATGGAACACGGAAGATTATCGTGCGTTCTGGTTCAACAATGCGTTCAAGGATTTTAGCATCCTTATACTTAGGATGGTTTTCCATAAATGGAATAATGGCTTCCGCCACCTCGTGAACTGCTTGAAGGAACTCAGGCTCGTTCGGGTTCATTGCCCGAACTTTCGACATGAAGGCGTCAATTTGCTCTTGATGTTGTTGTGACATGATTTTCGATTTTGTGGGGACGAAGATAGTACTCTTAACCATAGGTTGACAAAGGATGCCTAAAATTTCATTCGAAAATAGATTTAGCGTTTCTTTGCAGCCTATTTAAAAAGCTATGTGGGCAAAAATTGCTGCTTTTATTCTTCGTAACCGAATTTTACTTGGTGTGCTAACATTAGCCATCACTGTTTTTATGGGTTGGGAAGCACGCAATGTGCGCATGAGCTATAAGTTTTCAGGGGTTCTGCCTCAAGACGATCCGACATTTGTTGAATACCAGGCCTTTACCAAGCAGTTCTCAGAAGACGGGAATGTCATGGTTGTTGGATTGAATGATCCCGAAATCTGGGAACTTCAAAACTTCATTGCGTTGAAGGAGCTTGGGAACAGTTTAAAAAAGATTACCGTGCCCGTTGACACGATTATTGACGGGGTAAAAACTACTATTCAGCGCAACGTAGTTGACTCGGTTTTTTCTGTAGCACATTGCTACGAAATGTACGCCGATACTACGGAAGAGCGTTTTCGCTTCCGACATATTTCTGATGGAAAGCTAGAGTCCCAAGTCCAACTAGATTCGGTAAAACAAAAAATATTATCACTTCCGTTTTACGACGGATTGCTTTACAAATCGAAGTCAGACGCTACGTTGATGATGATTTTTGTTAATGGAAAACTTTTTAATTCACAATTCCGAGGAAATGCAGTGGACCAGATTGTAGAAAAAATCAATCAGTTTTCTAAAGACTCCTACATAAAGACATTCATCTCTGGACTTCCATTCATACGCACGCAAATGACGGCCAAAGTGAAGGCCGAGTTGAAATTCTTTACCTTGCTATCGCTGCTAGTAAGCGCGGTGCTGCTCTTTATTTTCTTCCGAAGTGTTCGAGCTGTTTTAGTTTGTATGGTTATTATTGGAATTGGTGTGGTCGTATCTATGGGTACTATTGCGCTGTTCGACTATCCGATTACCATGCTCATGGGACTCATTCCACCCCTCATGATTGTTATTGGTGTTCCTAATTGCATTTACCTACTTACAAAATACCACCAGGAGTTCATTCGTCATGGAAATAAAATGCGCGCCATGACACGTGTTATTCAAAAAGTTGGTGAAGCCGCGTTCATGATTAACGCAACCACCGCTGTTGGATTTGCAACATTCATATTCGTAGAAAGCGATTTGCTGAAGCAATTCGGGGTTATCTCGGCGTTGAATAGCATGCTTATGTTCTTCATCTCGCTTATCGCATTTCCAATTCTCTTCTCTTACACTGCAGCGCCAAAAGCCCGTCACTTAAAGCATCTCGACATGCGTTGGTTGTATCACACGCTCGAGAATTTGGTGAAAATGATTACCAAAAACAGAAGGCCAATTTACTTCATAACCATAATTATAACTGGTCTTAGTATTTACGGAATGACTTTGGTGAAGACCACTGGTAACATTGTAGATGACCTTCCAGACGATGACCGTGTCATTACCGATTTGCATTGGTTTGAAAAACATTTCGACGGGGTTATGCCTTTCGAAATCATGGTTGAAGCCAAGCGTGGAAAAATTACCAATCCGAAAACCATTGCTCGAATAGATTCGCTTCAAGATGTAATGGACACTTTGCCCGGTGTTTCAACAAAAATCTCTAGATCCTTGTCAATTGCAGATGCCATTAAGTTCGCCAAGCAAGCCTATTATGACGGAGATCCGGAATATTACGATTTAATTAGTCGAGGCGAGCAACAATTCATTGGACCTTATTTCGAGCAATCGGATAGCGCTGCTGAAAATTCAAACGCTTCTAAATATTCAAACACATTCTTAGACGATTCGTTGAAGAAAACCCGCATTACCGCTCAGGTGGCGGATATCGGAACCCTTGCGATGGATTCGTTATTGAATACGCTGCGTCCGGAAGTGACGAAACTTTTTCCAGATAGTTTGTACAAGGTTACCATGACGGGAACCAGCATTGTGTTCTTGAAAGGAACCACTTATTTGGTGAATAATTTATTCTCGAGTTTGCTCTTTGCTGTTGGGGTTATTTGTCTGCTCATGTGGGTAATGTTCCGCAGTCTGCGCATGCTTTTGATCTCTCTTGTCCCGAATTTGATTCCTCAGTTCATTACAGCTGGATTCATGGGATTTTTCGATATTCCATTGAAACCGTCTACCATTTTGGTGTTCAGTATTGCATTTGGAATTACGGTAGACAACACCATTCATTTCCTTGCGAAATATCGCCAGGAATTGCGTGAGCACAATTGGAACATTAAGCTTTCTGTATTGTCTGCGGTGAAGGACACGGGGGCTAGTATTCTCTTTACTTCTATTGTTCTGTTCTTCGGATTTGGAATTTTCATATTCTCTGAATTTGATGGAACGCGGGCATTAGGAATTCTAACGTCATTGACTTTGTTTACGGCTATGCTTACGAACTTGATTGTGTTGCCGGCTATGTTGTTATCATTGGAGCATCATCTGAGCACGAAAGCATTTGCCGAGCCGTTTATGCAAGTTATAGATGAGGAAGACGATTTGTCTTACGAAGCATGGCGCATGCAGAAGATAGATCCAACGCTTCCGGAAGAAAGTCTAGGCGGAGAATCGGAAGACGATAAAGTTTAAGAGATTATTTCGACTCTTCGAATACTTCGTTAACGCTTTCTTCGAGTGAGTTGAGTTCGTTTACCACTTCGTTCAATGAATCGGCAGGAACAGGCTCGCTCATTCCTTTCCAAGAAGAGACCACGGCTTTCAATTTATGAATAGCATCTTGAATGCGCAATTTCGCGCTCTTCCATTTACTAGATTTAGAATCTGAATCTCCAGAATGGATATTCATTTCGTAACGTTCAGCGGCGTTAAGCAAGCACACGCGAAGATCGTTTTCGTTCCAAGGTTTGGCCACGTAACGATAGACTTGTCCGCGATTTATAGCGTCAATTACCGCTTCGATATCGGCGTATCCGGTTACTAAGATTCGCACAGCATTTGGAAAGTCGTTGAGTGTAAGTTCGAAGAATTCCACTCCGCTGAGTTCCGGCATTTTCTGATCGGAAAGAATTATGGGAACAACGTTAGCGTTGAGGTAGGCCACGGCCTCTTGCGGAGACGTTGTAGTAAACACATCGAATTCTCTTCTGAAGAGTGCTTTGAAAGCAATGAGATTGTTTTCTTCGTCGTCGAGGTAAAGTACTTTAATCATAAAACTAATTGGGTCTTAGTTAACGATTGGTAAAGTTATAAGAAAAGTAGTGCCCTCGTTTGTATTACTTGTGAACGAAAGTTGACCGTTGTGTTCACCCACGATTCCCGAGACAATGCCTAAGCCAAGTCCGGTACCTTCTCCAACATCTTTTGTGGTGAAGAAGGGCTCGAATATTTTACTTTGAATTTCAATTGGAATACCTGTCCCGTTGTCTTGAATTTCAACACAAATTTTGTTTTCAGAAAGGTAAGACCTAACGTTAATAATTCGGTCAATTGGCTGTCTGCCGGGCAGGCGTGTGGCTTGAACTGCGTTAGTCACGAGGTTCATGAAGACTTGCGAAAGTTTTCCTGGGTAGCAGTAAATGTTCGGGATATTCTCTCCCAATTCTAGATTGAGCGTAACCTCGGCCTTGGTCATGTTTTTCATAACCACGAGTGTCGAGTTCAGGCATTCGTTAATGTCTGCTAAGATGAGTTCGCTCCTGTCCATTCGTGAGAATACACGCAGTCCTTTTACTATTTCGGCGGTGCGTTTCGAGCCGTCTTCAATACCGTGAAGCAGTTGTTCTATCTCTTTTTTGAGGTATTCTACATCTAGTTTTACGTATTGATTTTTCAGATGATTTATCTGTTCTAGAAGGTCTTTGTTTTCGTCTATTTCCGAGATTTGAGAAAGCAGCTCAAGAATTTCATCGACATCGCGTTTCAACGGCCCTACGTTTGATTGAACGAAGTTGATTGGATTGTTAATCTCGTGTGCGATACCTGCGGTCATTTGTCCGATCGACGCTAATTTTTCAGACTCAACGAGTTGTTGTTGTGTCATTCGGAGGTCGTTCATGGCGGTATGCAGTTCGGTATTTCTATTTTCGAGATCTGCTGTTCTTTCGTGCACTTTTTTCTCTAGTTCCACATTTTGTTCTGTAACGAGTCTTTCATTCTCTTTCATGGCAACGAATGCTTGTTGTTGTGAAAGTTCTTTTTCTTGTTTCAGCACATTAATGCGATCTGCCAGCGCGAACGAAAGCAACAGAATCTCCACCACCGAACCCACTGGCAACGCGAAGTTTGTGAACGCGTTGAAAGGTAGGATGCCGAAGTCCTTAAGTGCAAAAACTGTTACACCTAACAAAAAAAACGACCATGCAATTAGGAAAAATTTTGCTTGCCTATTGCCCCTCTTAATAGCGTAAATCGATGCTACAACTAATAGCAGAGATACGCTTGCGTTCAAGTTTATTAATTGATAGCTCACAGTGGGTAGCGCAAAACATAATAAAATCAAACTTAACGTGTATAACGAAATTGAAACTATTGAGATCTTATAAACCCAATTACAATAGCGTTTTGTATGTAGGAAAGAGTTTGCAAATAAAATGGTAGAAACTCCACTTAATGCTCCTAAAATCTGCGTGTCATAAACAGCTAAAATCGATTGCCTACTATAAAACCACTCAGTAAGTTTGCCGCCAAAATGAAGCTGCACCAGTCCAATGAAAACTGTCGCAATAACATAAAGCAAATACAAAGCATCACCTAAAGAAACAAATAGAAATAAATTATAAAGAATAATTGAAACAAAGATTCCTGCAAAAAACAAATAGAATGCATCTTTAATCTTATTCTCATTCAATATTGCCTCTTCATCAGAAACAACCATTGGAACCAAAACTTGCTCCCCCGATAATATTTTCACTTGCAATTTTTGAACTTCTAAAGAATCTGATATTTTCAATTGTTGAACTCCTTTTTGATAATTTTCATTCGATAACAATACTATTCCGGCGCTATTAGCTACTGAAAAATAGTCATAAGAATGCGACCTGAAAAATAGAATGTGATTATCCGGATTCTCAACTGACAAATCAAATTTTATCGTGTCCTCACTCAGTCCTAGATTTGGAGAAATTGAGGTTGAAGAACTCAAGTCAAACCGCACTTCATTTTGCGAAAACACCGAAACGGATAATGAAATAAACATAAATAAAAGCAATGACCTGAATGGAAATTTCTTCATAATTCTAATTCAAATTTTATTGTAAGCTCCTTACCCCTATTATTGAAATTCCTGGTTTGATTAGGTCGTTCTATTAATTCGAAAATTAAGTGCCTTTCATTTTCATTTGCTTTAGACATTACATGTGGATCGGACAAAATATTAATTGTGCTCATCCATCTATCATCGGGAAAAGGTATTGAACCATTTTGACCAAATTTTGAAAGAGGTGTGAATCCATAAAGTTCCGCAAATCTTGTTACAAAAGGACTACAAAAAGTAACAACATTTGCAACGTTGAGTAATCCGCAAATGGCTATGCTCGTTCTTATTAATTGCTCACTTCCTAATCCTAAACCGGCAACACTTCTGGAGTTCCAAAGCCCTGATATTTCTATCAACCCATTTTCACTATAATCCTTCAAAAAATCAATTAACTCGGGGTAATCTTCACTCAACAATTTTAAAAGAGGAAGGTTTCCCACGTTGTCAAAAACAACCAATTTCGCTCCTCCCAAAATCTCATCTTCTCCTGCCCGTCTAACTACTAATAAATATACATCCGATGAATCAAACCAAGAGTTATCGATTGGGCCTAAGTCAACATCATTCACCGCTAGTAACAATCTATGACCCTTTACAAAATTCTCACACAATGAATAACTTTCGGAAGCCCGATGAAGCGAAAGAATAAAATCCAATTCGCCATAATCCTCCTGATATTTTATTAGGTTATTTCCCAACTTCCTCGATATTAAAAAAATATCTTCCGCCTTTCACTTGCTGCCTCAAAAGTATCATTCTTGCTATACCCGCCAAATTTGCACCGCCCGCGAAAACCTCAGTTGCTAACTGGGGCCAAGACTTAAGGGATTTCCCCAATTCAGAGAATGATAGTAACATTCGTTCCGAGACGATTTGGGGATTGATTATGGAAAGAAGAACTTTCCGCTTATCCCCAAGATCCACTCCATCCAATAATCCATGAAAAATAGGCAAGTTATCCGTGGTATCATATCGCTCAATATCTGTTATCCCTCTTTCACTTGTATGCATTAACAAAGGCTTACGAAATTCTCTTGCTAATTCTCGCAATACTATTTTCACTTCGAATGAATCACACTCATCTACAACTAAGTCTACAGACTGAATTATTGCAGCATCATTATCCGAATTAACAAATCCCCTCTCATGAATCTCAACTTCCATGTATGGATCTTTTTCCAAGATACTGTTCGCTGTTATTAGGCATTTATTTAATCCCAGGTCGAATAAGCCTGCATTCAGCCTATTCAAATTACTAAGTTCACATTTGTCGAAATCGAATAATATTATTTTACCACAAATTCTCTCTGTTACCAGAGAATTGGCCACCGCGTTACCAGCAGAAAGTCCTACTATCGCTATTATTTTTCTTGACAATTCTAATTGCTCATCACGAGTAATCTTAAGACGATTTCTACACGTCCTCAACTCGATGAAATCCGACTTCGGTAAAATTTGAATACACTTTTTTCTAAATGGAAAAAACATCCAGGTTCCATATTCTATTGGAACATCAATGAGACCATCTGCCAATATCTTCTTAGATTCACTAGTTAACAACTCTATGGCAACATTAGCCTTAAGTTCTTCAATCTGTTCAATACATAAGGGCAAGTAGGAAAACTCTAAATTTGAATTGCCAATATTTCGAGCTACAGATTCGGCACTCACAAATCTTGGCAATAAGTCTTCAGCCTCCTTAGACTGTTCTTCATATTTATCCATAATGCAAAATAGAGTATTAGTAATTTCAATTGATTCCTAATATCTTAGCTTTTCAACAGCTTCAAGTGAACGAAAACAACTATTAAAAATATTACTGTCTTATATGAGCTCTGATAAAGATCAAAAAGAAATTTCGCTCAAATTTCCAACGTGGAAAGAAATTGCTATCGAATACTCGAAAAACGAACTTGGCTCTGAAACTTCCGAGAATATTATTTCAATCATTAGTTCAAAATTTGAACTAATTCAAAATCTTATAGAAACAAACCATCCGGCAGTTGCTCTTAAGATTTTAGCAGATGCCGAAGGAAACTATGTAAAGGGAAAATCCTACGAATCAATTCTTGAATATCTCAACAGCACTCAGCTCGGTGTAAATGAATTTCAAACAATATATAGCACTAAAGAGCAAAAATATATTCATGTTGGAAGCACTATTTCATCAGTCTTGGGAATAGAACCTAAAGATTTTACAATTGAGGCATTTCTTGGTTTCGCTGAAGAAAATTTTATTCATCCCGAAGATTTACCCCATGTAATAAGATATGCTGGAGTTGCATACTCCGTGCTTTGCTTACCGTGTTTCACTTTTAAGGTTAACCAAGATCATTACAAAGTGAAATTTCGCGCTGCATTTCCAAAAAGTGAAAAAGACTCTGTACAAAAACAATTGTTAAGCCTTGAAAAAAAATCCTTCTTGACAATTGATGAAGCCCAAATCGATTTATCATTTCCAAATCTACACTTTGATTTTTGGACCGTTTCAACTGATGAAATTTCAGATGTTGTTAATACTAAATTTGTTTCTGATTTCACACAAACCGAACAAATGAATAATGTCGCTTTTATCCTGAACGCAGCGCTTCTCAACTTTCCAATTAAATACCTAATTCTCCTACATGAGCGACAATACACAGATAGGAATAAGGATGTTTCTGTGATGGTAAACAGTCAAATTCGGGAAATTTCAGGTTTAGACTCAAATATCACAGAACAACAAATTGGGGATTATTTTTCAAAAACTGTGAGAAAAAAAATTGGCGAAGCCTACAATAAATGGAGTCAATCCAAACTAACAGAAATTCCATTTTCAGAAACGCAAGCCATCCACCAAGCACAAAAGCTAGGTCTTTTACCAATTCCAGAAAAAATTAAGACGTTGATCTACTCACGAGTGGGGGAATAATCTTTTCGAAAATTTCGAAAAACTAAATTTTAGGGGTTTTGAAATAGGAGTTTTGGGAAAACTAAAACCAAATCTCCTATGAAAACTGTTTTCAAAAACACAAACTACCCTAAGCTTAAACAACTTAGAATGCTGTATTCATTCAAACAAGAATACATCGCCGACCAACTCGGTATCTCACAGTCGGAATACAGCAGACTCGAAAACGGACAACGCTACGTTAAAATCGATGACTTCAAAAAACTCGCGCTACTCTATCGAGTTACTCCCGCGCTACTCATGGTGTCAGAAGCATACGCCCACGTTGACGTTGAAAAGATTAAGGCCGAAGTCATTGAAGAAACTAACGCCATTACCAAACGCATGATGGAAGAGAACGCTATTCTTCAATCACGTCTCGATGAATCCATTCAAATGACACAATCACTCCTTAAAGCTATTGCCGAATTGCAAAATAAAAAGCCCCGAATCACCCATGATTCCTACACTTCCGAAAAAAAATCAAGAAAAATGAAACCTTAAAAGAATGAGCTGCGTTAAACCGAGACCAAACACTTCAATTATGAATCATTCAAACTCTCCCAACAATACACTCAACACTATGGTTAATGTTCTTTGCTTAGACGACGACGCAATGGTGCTTCACACCTTCAAATCACTTTTCGGAAACGATTACAATGTTTTCACAGCAACCGATCCTTTCGATGCCTACAACATTATGAAGTCCGAAAACATTCAAGTAGTCATCTCAGATTTGGAAATGCCTAGCATGTCCGGAACACACTTCCTACAGCGCATGGCACAAGAATTTCCAAAAGCACAACGTATTCTTCTTTCAGGTAACATAACCGCTGAAGCCATGCTAAGCGCAATTAACCAAGCCCGCGTATTTCGTGTATGCACGAAACCTTTCAAAAAAGAAGAGATGAACGACACACTAGAAGCGGCTTTCAAGAACTATCAGGAAATGGCAGAAAAAGAAAATTCAATCAAGCGACTTGAAAAACAAAACGCACAGTTCGAATTTTTACTTCGTCAACAAATGCTTTCGTAATCTCTGCAGTTTTTTTTAATACGAGGAAGGGCCAAATGGCCCTTTTTCATTTTTCAAATCCGGCTTCAGACAAACCGAATAAAGCAAAATCATATTTAACAGGATCAGCAGCATCATACATTCGAAGATTACGATCCAACTCTTCAACCGCCTTCCAATCCGATTGCGTGCGAGATAACAACCCAAACATTCGAGCGGTTCTTCCCGAATGCACGTCCAACGGAATCGACAATTGCGATGAACTTATTCCTTTCCACAATCCGAAATCTACTCCTCTCTTGTCGTTACGAACCATCCAACGCAAGAACATGTTAATGCGCTTCGCGGTGCTATTCCGCTCCGGACTCGCCACGTGCTTCAAAGCACGGTGCGCTTCATTCCCAATAAATTTATTCCTGAAAAACTCAATGCCTTCCTTCGAATTACCCGATGAAAATCCTTGCGTAAAAACGCCTTCCATTCCACCTTCTTCAACATAAATTCTTCGTAACGACTTTACGAAAAATTCAACATCTTCCTTCATGAAAGTCCGGTGTATCGAGGGTTTCCAATTTTTAAAATCTTTCGGTTGCGCATTCAAAACAAAATCAAACGGCGCCTGATCCATGTATTCCATGAGCCGATTCGCACTGACTAAAATAGATTTCCGATTGCCCCAACTGATGGTAGCGGTTAAGAATGCGGAGATCTCAACATCCTCTTTTTTACTGAAGGAATGAGGAATACTGATTGGATCTTCTTCTATGAATGAACTGCGGTTGTATTTGTCTACAGACCGCTCCAGCGCTTCGCGCAATTCTTCACTTGCCTCCAGTGAATGCATACTGCAACAAATTCGCTCCCATTTGAAAAGCCTTGGTGCGCGCAGCTTCCGAGTCTTTGTGCACATTAGAGTCTTCCCAACCATCTCCTAAGTCGCATTCGAAATCGTAAAAAACTACGAGCCGATTATCGATGAAAATTCCTAACCCTTGAGCAGCCTTATTGTCGTGCTCATGAATCTTGGGCAACCCTGAATTAAATTCGTATTTCTGGTGATAAACGGGATGCCCAAATGGAATCTCAACAAAATCAGCATCGGGAAATACCTTCTTCATTTCCTTGCGAATGAACTTGTCTAATCCGTAGTTATCTGAAATGTGTAAGAAACCACCGCTAGACAAATAGAGTCTTAAGTTCTCGGCGTCAGCCGCGGAAAAAACCACATTCCCGTGTCCGGTCATGTGTACAAACGGATAGTTGAATAATTCCGAACTGCCCACCTCAACATAAGGCGTTTCCTTGGCAATGTTCATCTTCAACTCGTTATTCACAAAAGTAATTAAATTAGGCAAGCTGGTTGGGTTAGCATAGTAGTCTCCGCCCCCTTTGTATTTCATAACAGCAATCTGATACGATTGGCTGAATGCCCCGATTGCCAGGATATTCAAACAAAAAATCAAAATACTTTTTTTCAAAAATTCCATATTCTAAATTGAATTAATCCAGTTTCGCATCATCTGCATTCCGTCTTTCGTTAGTACCGACTCCGGATGAAATTGAACAGCCATTAAAGGTAATACTTTGTGTTGAATTGCCATCACCAAACCACTCGTATTCCTTGCTATTACCTCGAACGAAGATGGAAGAAAATCATTGTCTATGACCCAACTGTGGTAATGTCCCACTTCAAATTGATTGGGTAATCCAGCAAACAAAACAGACACACCTACTTTTTGAACGTATGAAGAAACACCGTGAAGAACCTGATCAAGATTCTTTAATTTCCCACCTTCGTGAAGCGCCATGGCCTGACACCCCAGGCAAATTCCTAAGATGGGAATTTGTTCCCAAAATGTTGCTATGAACTTCATTAAATCTCCTGATTCTTCAGGCAATCCAGGGCCTGGAGAAAGAACCACAGCATCGTAATTCAACACTTCATTCCAAGGAATCTCATTGTTTCGAACCACACGAACCGTTGCATTCAAAGCTTCGCAATAGTGCACCAAATTGTAGGTGAACGAATCGAAGTTATCTATGAATAGTATGTTCTTATTTGTGTGTTCCACCTTTTATGTCGAAGTTTGAAAAAACAACGCAACATTACGAATGAAAAGGGCAATTGAATCAAAAAAAGTACCCGCGCCTATTGGTCCATATAGCCAGGCAATTGTAGCCAACGGTATGGTGTACACAAGCGGACAGATAGCCATTGACCCATCAACAGGCGAGTATACGCCTTCTGCTATTGAAGCCGAAGCGGAACTCGTAATGAAAAATCTTGAAGCGTTGCTTGAGGCCTCTGGCTCCGATTTTAGTTCTGTTGTTAAGACGAGTATTTTCTTGCAGAGCATGTCAGACTTTGCAGAAGTGAATGCTGTTTACTCGAAGTATATGGTGGCTCCCTTTCCTGCCAGAGAAACCGTAGAAGTTGCGCAACTTCCGAAAAGCGCGAAAGTTGAAATTAGTATGATCTCAATTGTAAAATAATGATACTCAAAAAAATTCTTCACTACCTAAATCCTTTGAATCTTTTCAAAAAAGAGCAAGGCGATATTAACCTACGCATGATGCACGGGATTAATAAAATTTCAATTCTTGTTTTTGTGGTTGCGTTAACCGTGCTGGTTATTCGCTGGATGAAGTAGTTACTTCCAACGCATGGTTTCAATCATGTGCACCACATCTTCACGCATGAACTTCAAGCACGGGGCAAGTGAATCAGAATTTGGTTTGTTGCGGAAATACAACACTCCGCGCAAAAAATGATTCACACTGTCGGTAACAAAAAATTGGAGCTGAGATGCGGCTTCTCCTTCGAGATCGTAGATGATTCCATACATTTTCGTTGAGTCTATTCTTATCGGTGTGCGACGAATTGCGGTAGCTTTTACTTCGTGCATTAACGTATTGTCGTATGCTTTCGAAACATGCTTTTCCAAATTGTTTTCTACTGGAAAATAAGAACAATAAATTGTTGCTCTTAGTCTAGGTACAAAGAGGTTGAACCAGCATCCCGTGTTTCCTTCTTCACTGGGGATATTTTCAACCTTAGAATAGTTCGGAGCTTCAAAAGAAACAGGACATTGACTCACGTATTGCGTATATTTCTTCTCTGGCAAATCAATTCTGAAATATGCTTTTTTTCTAGGAACAGGAGTATCTCTGGCAAAGAAAAAGTAATACACTCCCCCTGCAGCCAACAAGACCGTAGCCAATATCAGAATCCAACGCTTGTACTTCTTAAACATATCGCTTTGCTTTAACTCGACTTATTTTTCTGTTGTCGGCCGATTCTATCGTGAATTCGAAATTACCGAACTGCCAAGTTTCTTCGGGCTTCGGAATTCTTCCCATTTGTTCAACAATGAATCCGCCAAGGGTGGTGCTGTCTCCGCGTGAAGCTTCAAAATCATCTCCGTCCATATCGTAAACACGATACATGTCAATCAACGGAATTTTCGCAACGAAAAGTATATTTTTCTCGTCGAGTTTCGACCATAAAATTTCACTTTGATCATCGAACTCATCTTTCACTTCTCCAACTATTTCTTGAAGTATATCTTGAAGAGTTACGATACCCGAAGTTCCTCCGTATTCATCAACCACAATAGCCATGTGCATTTTGTCGCGTTGAAATTCGGTTAACAAATCATCTACTTGTTTGCTCTCCGGGACGAAGAAGGCCTTGCGCTGTAAGCTTTCCCAATTGAATTCTTCTTTGTCTAAGTGAGGAAGTAAATCTTTCGCGTAAAGAATTCCAGCTACCGAATCCAACTTCTCATTGGCTACAACAAATCGAGAATACCCCGAAGATTCCACGCGTTGAATAACATTTTTGAATGACTCTCCTAAAAACAGACAAACGATATCTACGCGAGGTGTCATAATTTGCACCACCTCATTGTCGCCGAAGGTCACAATGCCTTCTAAAATGCGATGCTCTTCTTCGGAACGATTATCATCGGAAGTCAGCTCCAACGCATGACCGAGTTCGTCTACCGAAATGTTTCCTCCCTGCTGATTTTGATCGCTCTCGAACCATTTTCCGGCGGTGGTCAGAATCCAAATTACTGGAGAAAAGACTTTATCCAGAACAATGAATAAAAACGCGAAACGCTTCGCCAACTTAATGTTATTCGCAGTGGCGTATACCTTAGGAATAACCTCTCCAAACAAGACAATAATAGTTGTTACTCCAACAACATTAATTAACCCTACCACCCAAGGTTCAAGCGAAGTTCCTTCAAACCACATATCGAACAAAATCGTAGAAACAAGCACCACCGCAATGTTCACCATGTTGTTTCCAATAAGAACAGAGGCGAGCAGCCGTTTAGTAGCTATTTCAGGTGTGGGGTGTTCGAGTAGACGAATAACATTTTTTGATTGACTGTCATTCGCGTTTTCGAGGTCTTTTCGTTGTACAGGAGAAAGTGAAAAAATAGCCACTTCCGAGCTCGACATAATAGCACTACAAGACAAAAGCAACAGCACGAGCAACAAAGGGCCCGCGCTGTTTAACAAGATCACACTATTGAATTCCATTCTTTACATTACCAATATGTTTGTAAAGGTAACGAAAGAAAAAAAACGGGAAGATTAGAATTCAGTTTCTTCCACCATTTCGGTGTTAGTAGGAACTGATTCTTCCTTCTTGGTGTTGCTGAGGAGTTGAACATCTTCGGCAAACACTTCCAAAACGGTACGGTCCTCGCCGGTCTTCAGCTTATAGGAACGAGAGCGGAGCTTTCCTTCCACATAAACCAACATACCTTTTTTCAAGTACTGTTCGGTAAATGTTAGACTCGACGATCTTCGCACAACAATGTTGTGCCACTCCGTCTGTTCTTGTCGTTCTCCTTTCGCGTCCTTCCAAATCTCTTTGGTGGCCATGGAGAAGTTCGCAAGTTTGCCTCCGTTGTCGAAGGTCTTGACTTCTGGGTTTCTGCCCAGGTGACCCACTAGGATCACTTTGTTGATGGTGTTTGACATAAAAAATAAAATTTAGTTAATGCGTCAAAACTATTTCAGTCAAACACCTTCGGAAAGCAATGCTTATGCGGTTTTCATATATGAATCTCTTTGACGTACTTCATAAGCAACGCTGAAATACCCGTGTTCAAAAGCTCTTCAGAAGTTTTGGTTGAAGAAAATTCCTCCGACATATTTCGACATAAGCAACTGAAAAACTGCGCTGAAATTTTTCGGTGACTCAGCACATGCGAATAAAAACTCTCTTTCTTCCATGTTGCATTTTGGGTGGAAGGGAACCGTTTCTGAAATTCAAGAATGACTTCTTCTTCATTCAACTCCACTTTCGATTCAACAAAAGGAAAATCATACAGCCCAGCCCAAACGCCCATTTCAGGGCGTTTCTTCACCAGATAACCTGAAGGGGTTTCAATGGCCGCGTAATACAAAAACAACGGCTCTACTTTCGTTTTCGATGCTTTAACTGGAAAATTCAAAGCCGTTCCTGCTCTGAAAGCCGCGCAGTTCGGAGCAAGCGGACACTCGGAACATTTCGGATTCTTAGGCGTGCAGACTGTTGCGCCGAGTTCCATTGTGGCCTGATTGAAGTCGGCCGGTGCATGCGCTGGAATCCATTCATTCAACAACAACTGAAACGTCTTCCGCGTAGTTCCTTTATCAATGGGCAGATCAGACGCTAGAAAGCGCGTAATCACTCGGAAAACGTTTCCATCTAGAACGGCTACGCGTTCATTAAAAGCGAACGAGGCAATTGCCGCAGCGGTATAAGGACCAATGCCTTTCAATTCAAGAAGTGAAGTATAGGTTGAAGGGAAATTTCCCAATTCTTGAATCTTTTTTGCAGTCGCGTGCAAATTTCTTCCCCGACTGTAATACCCCAATCCTTGCCACAATGAAAGCACCTCGTCTATGGGTGCGTTTGCAAGGTCGTTCACGGTAGGGTAATGCCCAAGAAGCTTGTGGTAGTAGGCCATTCCTTGATCTACTCGTGTTTGCTGAAGGATGACTTCCGAGAGCCAAATGGCATACGGATCGCTTGTGTTTCGCCAAGGCAAATCGCGTTTCTCTTTGTAATACCACTCCAATAAGGCGGTTGTGTCGCGCGAATTCATAAGGCAATCGTTTGATTTTAAGATTTTAGACGTATATTTGCAGCCCCAAAATTGAGAAAAGAAAATCAAACAAAACGGAATAAGATGACGAAAGCGGATATTGTAACAGAAATTTCGAATAAAACGGGAATTGACAGAAATGATGTGTTGGCGATAGTAGAAGGATTCATGGGAACTGTGAAGAAATCTATGGAAGCAGGAGAAAATGTATATTTAAGAGGATTTGGAAGCTTCATCGTTAAGAAAAGAGCTGCGAAATTGGGAAGAAATATCTTGGCTAAAACCACGGTAACCATTCCTGCTCATTACATTCCAGCTTTCAAACCAGCAAAGGAGTTTGTTGATGCTGTGAAAGAAAAAGTGAAGGTTGCCGAGAATGCGTAAATCGTATCTCATAGCCATTGTTGTTAGTGTTGCCCTCGGGCTAATCGTTCTTTTTTTATTATTCCCCACTCAACCAAAGTCTGCGTTAGACAAGGCAAACAGCCCTATAGCAGACAGCGTGAAGATTCAACAAGCGATAGAGCTCGTTAACGGACCTCAACCCATGCAGGGCATACAAATGCTTCTGTCAATGGTGGAAGAAAATCCGAAAAACGTTGAAGCACATTTCGTACTTGGTGAATTTGCTATTCGCTCGGGCCAGATGGAAAAAGCGGTTGCAAGATTCAATACTATTATTGAACTTCAACCACAAAATACATTAGCCTATATTTACAAAGGCGAAGCATTGATGCAAATGGACAGCTTGCAAGCAGCACTAGCTACTTTCAAGGGAGCCATTGCAACAGACTCTACATCGGGCATAGCCTTGGTGTATGCGGGGAAAATGAATGAGCAGTTGGGTAACTTCAGCGAGGCGAAAACCTTGTACAACCAGATCCTTCGTCACAACGAAGATCCTATTGTAAGAGACAGTGTGAATGCATTTATTAAGAAAATAGATATTAAATTAAATAATAAGTAATATGCCTTGCGGTAAAAAAAGAAAGCGCCATAAAATGGCTACGCACAAAAGAAAGAAGCGTCTAAGAAAGAATCGTCACAAGAAAAAAGTTCGTTAGAACTTTGCTTGAACCATCTGTATTGACGGAAGGCGCTAACATGCGCCTTTCCTGTCGTGCATTAATCTTAGAATAATTTGAACGCTGAACTTGTCATTAACGCTTCCTCCAAGGGAGTGGAAATTGCCTTGCTTCACGACAAACTCTTAGTTGAGTTACATCGTGAGGTTACTAATACACAGTTTGCTGTGGGCGACGTATACCTTGGAAGAGTGCGGAAAATGGTTCCCCACTTGAACGCTGCCTTTGTAGATGTTGGCTACGAGAAGGATGCATTTTTGCATTTTCTCGACCTTGGTCCACACTATCCTACAATGAACAGATACGTGCGCCCCATTCTTGGTGGCGAGCGTGCTTCCGGTGATTTGGTCGGACTTCAAAAAGAGCCCGAGTTGAAGAAAGATGGTGTTATTAAAGACGCCATTGGACAGGGGAACATGATACTGGTTCAGATTGCGAAGGAACCCATTTCGGCAAAAGGCCCTCGCCTTACTGCTGAGATTACACTTGCCGGAAGATATTTGGTCTTGGTTCCGTTTTCGAACAAAGTTTCTCTTTCAAGCAGAATAACCAACGAAGATGAGCGTGACCGTTTGAAAAAACTCATGCAAAAAATTCGCCCACAAAACATGGGTGTTATTGTGCGAACTCAAGCGGTAGACACGAGTGTTGAAGAGCTTGACCAGGATCTGACAGATCTTGTTTTACGTTGGGAAGAGTTGGTGAAAAACCTTCCGAATGCGCTTCCTCCGAAACGTATCCTTAGCGAAATAAAGAAGACCTCTTCGGTGCTTCGCGATTTGTTGAACGACTCATTCACTGCGATTCACGTGAATGATGAGAAATTGGGTGCAGAGGTTCGTACCTACATGCACAGCATTGCTCCTGATCAGGAAGGCATTGTAAAGGTTCACAAGACCACAGATTTATTCGACACATTCAATATTTACCGTCAGATTAAAGCCGGCTTTGCTAAGCAGGTAAATCTTAAATCTGGCGCATACCTCATTGTAGAGCACACCGAAGCCATGCACGTTATTGACGTGAACAGTGGTAATCGCAAGAGCGCCTCTGCGAAAGACCAAGAGCAAAACGCCCTTCAAACCAACCTCGAGTGTGCGAAAGAAATTGCGCGACTTTTCCGTTTGCGTGATATGGGTGGAATTATTTGTGTAGACTTCATTGATATGCAGCAGAAGGAAAACCAGAAGGCCCTTCACGATGCGTTGAAAGAGTATATGCAAGGCGACAAGGCGAAGCACAATGTTCTTGCCCCTAGCCGTTTCGGTGTGGTGGAAATTACACGTGAACGTGTGAAGCCCGTTACCGAGGTGGAAACACAAGAGACTTGTCCAAGTTGCAGCGGTACTGGAAAAATTGAAGCGGCTTTGTTGTTCGAAGATGAAATTGAAAACAGTATTCGTCTGATTGCAGAAACTACCACACATAAACATATTGTCGTTGCTATTCACCCGATGGTGGAAGCATACCTTACCAAAGGCTGGTGGTTCAACACCATTTTAGCTCGTTGGAAAAAACGCTTCCAGATTAAAATTGAATTGCAGTCTTCGAGTAATAATGCTCTTTTAGAGTATAAGATTTTCGATGCGAACAGCGAAGCGATTAATATCGCTAAGTAAAAGGTAAGAAAGGTTAAGAGAAGGGAAGAAAGTTGCAGAGCAACGAATGTCTACGACGAATGTTTTCAACGAATGCCTTCGGCGGATATAGTCTGAACAGGTGTACTATATATTTCCCTAAATTTGCCCCATGTTAAAACGCAAAATGATCAATGATCCGGTTTACGGATTTGTGACTATACGCCATGCGTTCGTTCTTGAATTAATCAATCATAGATATTTCCAAAGACTTAGAAGAATTACCCAATTGGGTCTTTCGTCGTTGGTATATCCGGGTGCTGGACATAACCGCTTTCAGCATGCCATGGGCGCAATGCATTTGATGCAGAATGCCATTGATGAATTGCGATTGAAAGGACATGCGATATCGCATGAAGAAGAGGTTGGATTGCTTTGCGCAATTCTGCTTCACGACATAGGACACGGTCCGTTTAGTCATGCGTTGGAAAGCTCTATTGTGAATGAAGTTCATCACGAACACATTTCTTCTTTCGCTATGCAGCGCTTGAACGCCGAATTTGATGGAAAACTTAATCTTACGCTTGAAATTTTCAACGGAACGTATTCAAGAAAATTCATGCATCAATTGGTGAGCAGTCAGCTCGACATGGATCGCCTGGATTACTTAGCGCGAGATAGTTTTTTCAGCGGTGTGGTAGAAGGACAAGTGGGAAGCGAGCGATTGATTAAGATGCTCGACGTGGTGAATGATCAGTTGGTAGTTGAAGAGAAAGGAATTTACTCGATTGAGAAATTCATTGTCGCGCGACGATTCATGTATTGGCAAGTATACTTGCATAAGACGGTGTTAAGCGCAGAATATATGTTGGTGAATGTACTTCGTCGCGCAAAGCAGCTTGCCGACCAAGGTGAGCAGCTATGGGCTTCTCCGGCCTTGCAATACTTCCTCAACAATAAAATCTCATTATCTGATTTCGAATCCAGCGATGAAGCGTTCGAGATGTTTATGAAGTTGGACGATATTGACATACTCGGTGCGTTGAAAGTTTGGGCTTCTCACTCCGATTTCGTGTTGAGTGAATTGGCAACACGCATTGTTGAACGCAGACTTTTCAAGATTGAAATTTCAAGAAGTGAAATTCCTGAAACCAGCATTCAGCAAGCCATTCAAAGCATCCAAGAAGAATATTCAATTACAGCTGAGGAAGCTCGTTATTTCGTGTTGAATGGTAAGGTAGACAACCGCGCCTACAACAGCATGAACGAAGGTATTTTGGTGAAGATGAAGAACGGAGAAATCATTGACGCTGCGAAAGCGAGTGACCACGATAACCTTTCGGCTTTGAGTGCTCCGGTTGAGAAGTATTTTTTGGCGAGAGCCAAATAATGCCCTTTGGGCGAATGTGCAAGCACGAATGTTGCGAAGCAACGAATGTCTGCGACGAATGTTTTCCAAACTCATGTGCTAGCGCACGAGGGCCGATGGCGATGGTTCTATCTGAACGGAAAAATCCTCGATGTGCTTTAGAAGATTTTCGTTTTTAATGGTTCGGAAATTCACTAAATCAACGATCTGAGGAATATTCAAATCATCTAATTCAGAGGAAATTCGATTGAGGTCTGAAATCGTTAATTCATCACCGAATAGACAGATGTCAATGTCTGATCCCTTATGAAACGTCCCAATAGCGCGAGATCCGAAAATCTTCGCGCCGCGAACACGCTCATTCGAATAAAGAACATTTCGAGTTGAAATTGCATCTAGCAACTTTCGATTGAAATCATCTACTCCAAATCTGTCTTTAAATTACAACCTATATCGAATTCCTATACTTGCAGAATAATAATCTGATTTAAGCTTTTGATTTCTTCCGAAACAAATTTCTCCATTAAAACTCCACTTCGTATTGAAATGCTTTTCCTTAGAATAAGCAATAAATGGAGTTATTTCACCTGTTTTTGAATAAACATAAGTATCGGAAGAACCTATTTGGGTATCGCTTCTTTCTTCTTTCAAGAAATTTCTACTTAGCATTAAGCCAACTGAAATATATCTATCTTTCATGAAGGAACTAAGAAATCTATATTTTATATCGGTCCGTAAATCAAGGTGATTTAAACTTGTATTATAATACACTGAATAATTTCCCGTAGAAAAACTATAGGTGCTGTAAGAATTCTGTTGGCTTCCTTTTGAATAACCCAAAGCTACTTGAAAAGCAAATCTTCTAGATTGAAAATAATTTGTGAACCCTAATGAACTTCGATAGACACTAAAATACTTAGACCCACAATCTATGTTATTCGGACCTAAATCAAAGAACACAGATCTCCCCAAAGACATTTGAGGCGTCCAGTCATCAGTATTCAACCACCATGGAACATACCATGGTGTATATTCTACCTGAATTCCTTGTACTCTTACTAATTTACAACCGCCAGGAGTCAACTCAATATACCCATTTGTATATTGGTTTATGTTAGAATAATACACTTGGTAAGAATAAACTCCTGCTGGCAAGGCTAAGGTGAGAGTTCCGTCCTGTCCACATGAGGGAGTTACCCCAGGTTGGAAATATTTGTAAAATTTACCGACGTATATCTGGTTAACGTACAACAAAACATCGCCCGTATAAATATCATTGGTAAAAAAACTAAAATCACACGGAATTGATTTAGGGTCTATCAATGATTTTAAATGAACCGATGGTAAATTATTCATTTCCGAAATTGACACTGCAAAATTTATACTTGCCCGAGCCCCATCTTCTCCTGTCTCTCCACCACAAGTGATCCCAATAAGTTCTCCGGCTACATTAAATAATCCACCGCCACTGCTGCCGTGAGCAATCTCTGCATTAATTTGTAACGTGTATCCAGTCCAACCCTGTATTCCTTGGGGGTGTATATTCGAGACTAATCCTGTGCTTACCGTATTCATATATTGAATGTCGGCCGGTGTTCCAATTGCTCCGCACTTTTCCCCTTTACTCGGAATTTTTTTTGCGATAACCGCAGACTTCATACCCTTAAGGTCATCAATCGGCAACTTTAATATCGCTAAGTCTATAGACTTACTTCCTTTTTCGATTTCAGTAACTGATATCTCCTTTCCATTTCTAAATAACACCTTAAAGGAATTCGCTCCTTCCAAAACGTGATAATTAGTTACCACCTGCCCCTTAGAGGCGTCAACCAAAACTCCACTGCCATGACCAGTTTTCCGACCTGCGTAATCATACCCCTCAACAACAACAACACAATTGTCATTTTGAGCAAAATTAAATTCTCCTTGTGAGAACATAAATCGAGGAGCAAAAAGCAAGAGAATTAAAAATAAATTCTTTGACATTTCCATTAGACTTCTTTTAATAAATGATAGTAGCGATTAAAAAATTCAACATAAAGGAATATTATTTTTTACAACAAATATTCTTAATTAATTTGTAGAATAGCCTTTCAAAAGTAAACAATATTTTGAATTTATTTCCACTGGAAATTTTCACGCTTTGCCAGTTTTTGTGCTTTTTTGTTTCGCCAAATGGATGGAAATTGCACACATGGCTTTGCACCATGGACAAATACTCGATAACGCACTTCGCGAAAAGGGAATAACCTTCGCAGCAGCAGCAAACCGCTGTAAAAGAGGCCGGTTACTGGAGAACTCAATACATTGAGCGCGCTGAAGGTCTACGACGAGGGTGCTAACGCACGAGGGCAACTGACGTTGCGTTTCAATCAAACGTTCGCAGAACCCTCGCAAAGAATTTGCCTTCGTCTGAAAGACCTTCGCGAAGTATTCGCCCTCGTCCGTAGGACACTAGTCTTTCACCAACCGCATCGTCTTACCAGCCGCTCTTACCAAATAAACGCCAGCATTCCATTTCGAAACGGAGATTTCCATGCGGTCTGATTGGGCTTTGTCTTTGAATAAGATTCTACCGGTAAGGTCGTAGACTTCCACAGAGGTTCCTTTTTCCAAACCAACCAAATTCACATTGTTCTTCGCTGGATTCGGATACAAGTTCATCTCTGTTTTCTTAGCCGGAGCTTCTTCCACCTGAACCCCACACGCCATAGTGTAAACAGGACTTGTAAGTGTGGTTTGCATGTTATTGCCCATGTCGTGAACATTGAATTGAACTTCTGTTCCGCAAGCATATGGACCTTTCAATGTTTGTCCAGCTGCATTCATTACAGCAACCGGTTCGTTCAATGAAGAAACAACACCGTAAGGACCACCTGTTCCCATTGAAGACAGATTCATTGAAACGAAAAACTGTTCATTCGCAGGGTCTTCCATTAATATCATCCCCATGTTTGGAAGCTCAACATCATACACACATGAACCATCGTCGAACTGCGCGTCTCCGCCGTAATTCAAGGCCATTGGATCTAAACATCCACCGCAGTAATACAAACAACTTCCAACATCACAAGTTGCTAAACTGTCGTAGTTACAAGCCATTGGATCTGTACATCCCACAATTTCATTCGCTCCTGAAACATACGCTTGCAAGTAACCGAAGTCAGCTAAATTTCCACTTAGAACCACTTCACCTTGTGCATTGGTAACTGTAACTGATGAGTTATCGGGCATGAATGAATACAACACCAATTGGTAGCAATCCGTTGCGTTCATGCAATAACCTGTAGCATACGGGTACTCGTTGAAGGCACCTTCACCCGTATACGGATTAAATGCGTAGAAAATTACCTGTCCGCCTGAAGTAACAGTGTTCCAATTTTCTGATGAACAGCAAGTGCCATTGTCAACGGTAGCGTCTGCGTTGTAATTCGGAGCGGTAGGATCGGTGCAGCCCTGACAAGAATAATCACATAAAGTGGCGTTTGTGCAAGTCGCATTCGGATTGTAATTACAAGCGAAGAGATCGGTGCAACCAACGACTTCATTCACCGAGAAGTATTCGTTTACATAAGGATTCACATTTCCAGTTGTTTGATAGAATACGCTTCCGTCAGGACCATAGATGGTAATTTCGAAAGGTTGAACGGTAAGGCTCCATGCGCTAAACGAGAAGCAATCTTGCTCCATGCAAAATCCTTGAAGCATGTTGTTGTATCCCCCTTGCTGAATTAATCCGTCTGAAGAAGTAACATACCATTCCAACCAAGAAGAAGATTCAACGGTGTACCAGTTATTGAAGCAACAAGTGCCGTTGTCTACTGTTGCGTTTGAATCGTAGTTGTTTGCCGTTGGGTCTGTGCAGCCAAGGCATGAATAATCGCAGAATGCAAGTTCATTGCAGGTTGCAAGTGGGTTGTAGTTGCATGCCGAAGGCTCTGTGCAACCGGGCACTACAACGCCCCAAAGGAAGGTGTATGGAATTCCAGTTTCCATGGCATTCGTTGAACCTTGTGAAACAATATAACCGGTAGAATCTGTAATTGTGATATACGTGGTCTCTCCATTTTGATTGAACGGATCGAAAGCAATTGGGAAAGAACTCAAAGTGTAGCAGCCGCTGCTAATGCAAAGCGTGCTATCGTTCGGCGTTGTTCCGTATTGGTAATATCCCAATGAACTCTGGATAGTCCATGTTGAAGGAACCGAGGTAGTAATGGTGGCGATGTCAGCGTAGCAGCATTTTCCGTTGTCAGATGTAGCATCTGGATTGTAGTTCGTTGCAAGAGGATCCATACAACCGCTGCAAGAAGCGTATTCGCATGAGCCGTCATTGCAGGTAACATTCGGTGTGTAGTTGCAAGCGATTGGATCTGCGCAACCATAAATTGGATTCAAAGAAACGGTGGTGTACAAATAGTTCGTATCCACAACCCCCGTTAACCAAACCGAACCGTCTTCAAGAGTAACGGTGTAATTTTGGTTGGAAGCGAGGTTATCAAAAGAATAGACCTGAAGATTGTAACAACCCTCTTTCACACAGAACTGATTGTTCACGGAATTATCTCCGCCTGTCATGAAATACTGTTCGCTGTATAACCAGATGCCTGCTTGTCCTTGCTCTACGCTGAAGGTCGCCCAATGGTCTGTGCAGCAGGTATTGTTATCTATGGTTGCATTTGGATCGAAGTTGAATGCCTCTGGGTTGGTGCAACCTAGGCAAGAGTAGTCGCAAGAAGTGTAATTGGCACAGGTTGCGTTTGGATTGAAGTTACAAGCTCCAGGGTCTGTGCAGCCTTCAACGGCATTGTTTGAAAGGACTCCAACAAAATAAAATTCGTTCCCGAAATTTTCAAAAGGTACAGCGTTTCCTGAGGCGTCATAAACAGTAACAACCAGAGGAAGAGGGTTCATGGTCATAGGCTCCACGTTCAGCTGAAAGCATCCACCAGGCAGACAAAACGCATTCGCCTCGGGAGAAACGCCTTGTGCGAAGACTTCGCCATTTGAATTGTAGACCGTCCATGTGGAAGCCTGCGGAATGTTTAAGGTATAGCAGTTGAAGTTTTGTGCTGAAGCACTAAAAGCCAAAGCGCTAAATAGGAGCAGGTATATCCGTTTTTTCATTGATGTGTATATGACTACGGAAGATAAGACAACAAAAGGTTGAACAAAGTTCGCTGGGGGGGGGGTGAAATTTCTTCGAAAGAGGGCGAATGCTTCGCGAGGGCAACTGACGTTGCGAGGGTCTGCGACGAGGGTGCGAGCACGGTAGTCTAGGAATAAACAGCATATAACTAACCTCTGAAAATATGATGTTTCTAAAAAAATGAACACGAAATTTGATCAATTAAAAATAATCTTGTTAAATATTTATTATTAACCATTTTCGTTAACTTTTTTTATATTTGCAATGGAGATAAAATTCAAAACCAAAAAACTTGAACGTGAATTAAGCGACCCGAGAAAATTGGTTAAGTCGTTTGGAGTCCTTTCAAAAAAGATAAACCAAAGACTTAAAGAGATTGATTCCGCTGCAACCTTGGAGGACTTAGGAAAAATAAGAAGCACTAATTGTCATGAATTAGAAGGAAAGAGGAAAGGAGAATTTGCAATAGACATTTCAGGGAACTTCCGATTGATATTTAATCCAGATCACATTCCTACACCGAGAAAAAATGATGGCGGAATTGATTGGAGGCTTGTTGAAAGAATAGAAATTATATCAATAGAAGATTATCATTAACCTTGAATAACTATGAAGAACACGATTGAACTAGAGAAGCAGCTGCTTTCCCCTCCGGGCGATACCATTCAGGAAGAGATCAATTTCGTTGGAATGTCCCAAGCTGAATTGGCCGAAAGAATGGGAAGGCCGAAAGAAAAAATCAATGATCTCATTAAAGGAAGAGAAGCTTTGACTACGAATACGGCTTTTCAATTAGAAAAGGTATTGGGAATTCCTGCTCATTTTTGGCTGAATCGGGAGTTCACGTACAGGCAAGAATTGTTCGCGTTGGAACAAAAGGAAGCACTGGAAAAGCAAAAATCATGGCTAGAGAAGTTCCCAGTTGCTCAATTGAAAAAATTAGGTTTTTTGCCCCAAACAACTGAGAAAAATATTCTTGTGGATTCACTTTTGAAATTTTTCTGTGTAGCCTCTCCGGAAGAATGGCGAAAGATCTATTTAGACAAAAAAGTTTCTGTTGCATTTCGTGTTTCATTGGCCCAAACTCAGAGTCCAGAAGCCCTTTCAACATGGATAAGACTGGGTGAAATTCAGTCGGGCAAGCTTACACTTTCTGAATTCGATAAATCAGCATTCAAGTCGGCATTACTCGAACTTGGCGGGAAAGCGAATAGCCAATCGAAGATCAATTTGCGGGAAATTCAAGAGCTCATTGCCGCTTCTGGGGTAGCGTTGGTTATTACGCCAAAGATTACCCATGCAGCTATTAAGGGTTCGGCGCATTGGCATCATAACAAACCTATTTTGCAATTGTCAGAATCCCTGATTTCTAAAAAAAGTTTTTGGTTCACCTTTTTCCACGAAGCAGGCCACATTGTGCTTCACGGGAAAAAAGATGTTTTTCTTGAAGACCTGGCAGGTGCTATTGTCGACATGAAGAAAGAAGAAGAAGCCAATGCGTTTGCGAGGGGGTATTTGGGTTAAGTGGGAAGTGCGGGTGCAGCGCAACTATTCCTCTTCACCGAAATTCTGAGTGCCTTCAATGAAGCCCTCGATCTGAACTAATTTACCATCAATGGTAATGAACTTCAACGTGTAAACGTCCATGTTTGGCTGATGGTAAATGAATAGTTCACCTGGCCAAACGGAATCGTCTCCTGCATAATCGTCGTGGAACACCCATTTGAACGACATTTTTTCGTAGGCAACTTCCTCTCCGTTTACAGGAAATTCTTCGAAGTTCAACTCATCTAAATAGCCATAGACCATAGACGTGTCATCGACTGCTTCAATACTTAAATACATAAAATCATCTTCCGGAAAACTGTACATCCGAATAAAATTTTGGGCCTCCAGAGCATCCTTTGTCAAATTCTCGCCGTCGTTAACATACTTCTGAATCACCAATACACTCTCGAATTCAGTCTGCCCAAATGCGCTTTGTAACAAAGACAAACAGATGACTAGCAAGAATAAAATTTTTCTACTCATATTTCTCATTTGACGTGCGATTTTATATTTTAGCGATTCAAATATATGCGATTTATGGAAACGTATTGCGTAGAAGGTTAGATGAGGTGCCGCGCGTTTGTGTCGCCCCGATGGGGCTCGAGCTACTACCCGTCGAAGACATTCGCCATCGGCATTCGTGCTTGCACATTCGTTGCTTCGCAACATTCGTCCGCAGGACATTCGTTGCTCCGCAACATTCGCCTTCGGGCATTCTACTGCGTAAGCAGTTTCCCCGCTGTCTTAGCGATAACCTCTTCCAACGTCACATCCGGAGCCAATTCAACCAAATGAAACGCGCCGTCGCGGATATCGAATACACCTAAATCGGTGACTACTTTTTTAATGCAATGAATGCCCGTTAACGGTAGCGAACATTGTGGCAATAACTTCGAGTTGCCAGCCTTGTCGCAATGCTGCATAGCCACAATGATGTTCTTCGCACTGGCCACCAAATCCATGGCGCCCCCCATACCTTTCACCATCTTGCCCGGAACTTTCCAATTGGCAATGTCGCCGTTCTCACTCACTTCCATGGCGCCCAAAATAGTAAGATCCACTTTCTGCGCTCTGATCATTCCGAAACTCATGGCACTGTCGAAAATGGAAGATCCATCACGCAAAGTAACCGTCTGCTTCCCCGCGTTAATCAAGTCTGCATCCTCTTCTCCTTGGAATGGAAATGGCCCCATTCCCAAAATACCGTTCTCGCTTTGCAATTCAACTTCCATTCCTTCCGGAATGTAATTCGCTACCAACGTAGGGATGCCAATGCCTAAGTTCACGTACGTTCCATCTTGAACCTCTTGCGCAATGCGCTTCGCTATTCCAATTTTATCCCAAGCCATAATTATATTCTTTGACGAACAGTACGCTGCTCAATTCTCTTTTCGTAATTCACGCCCTGAAAAATGCGGTGCACGTAAATGCCCGGAGTATGAATGTGGTCAGGGTCCAACGCTCCAAGCGGAACCAATTCTTCCACTTCAACAATGGTGATTTTTCCGGCCATAGCCATCATGGGGTTGAAGTTGCGCGCCGTAGAACGAAACACCAAGTTACCCATAGCATCGCCCTTCCAAGCCTTTACCAAAGCGAAGTCTGCGTCGAAGGCCTCTTCCATCAAATACTTTTTTCCCTTGAACTCACGCACTTCCTTTCCTTCCGCCACTTCCGTTCCAACACCTGCGGGGGTGTATACCACTGGCATTCCATATCCGGCTGCCATGCAACGCGTAGCCAAGGTTCCTTGCGGAATCAATTCCACTTCCAACTCACCACTCAACATCTGACGCTCGAATTCGGCGTTCTCGCCAACGTAGGAGCTTATCATTTTCTTGACTTGTTTTTGTTGAAGTAACAATCCCAATCCGAAGTCGTCTACACCAGCGTTGTTCGAAATGCACGTGAGGTCTTTCACACCCATCTTCACCAATTCCGAAATGCAATTTTCAGGAATACCGCATAACCCGAATCCGCCCACCATGAGCGTCATTCCAGAGGTAATGCCTTCACATGCTTCCGCTGCAGAAGCTCTTACTTTATTAAATCCCATAATCTATTTTATTCTGGCACGTCGCCATCAAATTCCAATTCTCCATTGAAAAACTCCTCAAACGTAGCGTCTTCGCCATCACTAAATAATTCACCCATTCCAGTCTGATTGCATTGGAATCGAATAGGATCATAATTCAGCGGCGCTTCAAAATCTCCCTTCGAAATGGAAAGATTCACATCCTTATAAATTCCATTCATGTAGTATCCAAAAATTGGCAATCCTGTATTGGCTCCTTGTCCCAATGCTGTACTGGAGAAACGAACCGTTGGATCCTGCGCACCTACCCAAACACCGGTTACCAACTCGGGCGTCATTCCAATGAACCAACCGTCTGTGTTGTTTTGAGTGGTGCCCGTTTTTCCAGCTAATGGATATGGGATTTTACCAAACTTAGGATTTGAACGAATACGCGATGCTGTTCCAAAATCGCATACCCCTTTCATTAACTTAACGGTTTCGTATGCAATTTCCGGCTCCAAGGCCTGGTCAATCACCGGATCCGCCTCGTAGATTAGATTTCCATTTTTGTCCTCTACGCGCATAATGAAGGTCGGTTCAATATACAACCCGTGATTCACAAGTGATGCTTGCGCGCCCACCAATTCATACATGGAGAGCTCACAAGCTCCCAACGAAATGGAATACTGCATTGGAATAAAACTTTTCACCCCCATTCGTCTCATCATTGCAATAACAGGTTCTGGGCCAAATCGAGAAATAAGCGTGGCCGCAATTGAGTTTACAGACCCCGCCAATGCTTTGGCCATGGTGTATGTAGATCCTCCACCTCCTTTCGGGCACCATCTTCCTCCAGTAGGCAAATCAATACAACCAGCTCCTGTAATTTTATCGCAAGGTTTCATTCCCATGCGCATGGCCATGGCATAAATAAACGGCTTGAACGTTGAGCCCACTTGTCGCTTAGATAAATATACATTGTCGTATTTAAAATACTTATAATCGATACCTCCGACCCATGCTTTCACAAATCCGTTTCGTGGATCCATAGACATTAAACTTGCATGCAATATGGTCTTGGTGTAAATGATGCTGTCCATCGGTGTCATGGTGGTGTCTCTGTATCCTCCATGTTTATAAACAGTCATCTTCGCGGGCTTGTTAAACTCCGCCAAAATATCCTCTTCAGAATGCGAATCCCACGTATGACCACAGCCTCCCGCGTCTTCTTTGCAATGATTGTGTCCGTCTGCGCTTTCAATATATGAAGCTGGTCTACCACAATCAGGACACATCTTTCCAGCTAACATTTTATACCGGTCGCTTGTTACAACGGCTTGTCTTAAAATGGCATTCCTATCGTTCTCTGTAATTCTTGAGTAGAATGGATATTTATCCTTAGGTCGTGACGATAAATTACGCGTAAACGCAGGCTGAAGTTCTTTGCTCAAATGCTCTTCAACGGCATGCTCGGCGTGAATTTGCATCTTTCGATCAAGCGTAGTATACACTTTCAATCCGTCTTCATAAATATTAAACGCCGTTCCGTCTGCCTTTTTATATTTCAACTCGCCATTCGCATCCTTACTTTCAAAAATTTCTGTGAGTCTGTTCCTAACGGCTTCCCGGAAATAAGGTGCTTGGCCCTCGTCGTGAGAAACTTTTGAATAGTTCAGACCGAGAGGTTCGGACCTGTATCTTTCGTAATCTCCATCCGATAATTTTCCATATTTCACCATTTGTGACAAGACCACCTCACGACGTTTCTGGACTAAGGAGTCTCTCTTAAGCGGATTGAACAAGGAGGAGTTCTTTAGCATTCCAATTAACATTGCACCTTGCGGAATGGAAAGTGAATCGGGAGAGGTAGAGAAATAAATGCTTGCAGCACTTTTTAGACCCACCGCTTGATTCAAGAAATCATATTGGTTTAGGTACATGGTTATAATCTCGTCTTTGGTGTATACACGCTCTAATCGCAACGCAATAACCCACTCTTGTAATTTCTGACCAACTCGAGTTAAAATGCCCACTTCTTCGTACCCGCGGGTAAACTGTAATTTCGCTAACTGCTGAGTAATTGTACTTCCTCCACCGTCTGAACCAAGCGAAACAGCAGCCCTCACCAAACTTCTCGCATCTATTCCGTTGTGTTCTCTAAAACGCACATCTTCCGTTGCCAACAAGGCGTCTACAACATGCGGGGGGATTTCTTGGTATGAGATATCAGATCGATTCTCCTTGTAAAAAGCACCAATGGAGGTTCCGTCAGAAGCGTAAATTTGAGAGGCTAATCCCACCTTTGGATTGGCCAGTACTGCAATGTTTGGAAGTCCACTGAACAACACAATTCCCAATATTATTGTGAAAAAAAGCCATGGAGACATGCCAATCCACCAAAGAATTTTAGCGTATTTCTTTTCCTGTTCTGGTGTGTTTTCCATAGTTACTTTCAAACGTAATTTTCAAGGTAAAATTAATATTATCAAAACTAAACTATCTAATGCGCCTTCGTGAAATAATTCTTTATTTTTTCGGCTATTTTTTCACCTACCACTTGTTCAATTTCTTTTTGTGTGGCGGCCTTAATTCGCACTACAGAAGAAAAGTGTTGAAGTAATTTTTCGATGGTTTTCTTACCCACACCCGCAATGTTTTCCAATTCAGAATGAATGGCACCCTTGCTGCGTCGCTGTCTGTGCTTGCTCAATCCGTATCGGTGGGCTTCATTCCGCAGATGCTGAATAATCTTCAAACTCTCACTGCGCTTGTCGAGATAAATGGGAATACTGTCGCCCGGAAAGAAGATTTCTTCCAAGCGCTTCGCAATTCCAATAACCGCAATCTTTCCACGAAGTCCCAACAAATCCAACGATTCCATTGCCGAAGAGAGCTGTCCCTTTCCACCGTCAATAATTAAAAGCTGCGGCAGCGGCTGTTCCTCTTGAATCAATCGCGCATACCTTCGGTAAACGGCTTCACGCATGGAAGCAAAATCGTCGGGACCCACAACTGATTGTATGTTGAAGATTCGGTAATCCGATTTGCTCGGCTTCGCATTTTTAAACACCACACACGCACTCACCGGATTCGTTCCTTGAATGTTCGAGTTGTCGAAACACTCAATGTGCACTGGCAATTCAGGAAGACGCAAATCTTTTTTCATGGTTTCCAATATGCGCTGTGTGTTGCGCTCGGGATCGAGGAAAGCCGCACGCTTGCGCGCTTCCAACAAAAAGTGATTCGCGTTTTTTAAAGAAAGTTCTACTAACTTTTTTTTATCACCTCGCTGCGGAACATGGAGCTCTAATCCAGGAATTTTTTCATGTATGTCGAAGGGTATCAGCGCAGACTTCGCCTGGCTCTTCATGCGTTCGCGGAACGAACGAATAACGAAAGCCAGCACTTCTTCATCGGTCTCGTCGAGTTGACGAACCACCTCTGCCGTGTACACGTGCACAATGCTTCCTCGCACAATGTGCATGTAATTCGCGTAAATGCTTTGCGCGTCAGACGCAATGGAAAAGACTTCAACATTGTCAATGTCTGTATTCACAATGGTAGACTTCGCCTGGAAATTTTCCAAGGTCTGAATGCGCTCTTTCAACTGCTGCGCTTGCTCGAATTTTTGTTCTGAAGCCAACAAAAGCATATCCTTTTTCAAGTTCTTCACCGCCTCTAAATATTCTCCTTTGATAATACGCTTAATGTGCTGAACGCCCTGTTGATAGTCCTCTTCACGCTGCTTGCCCACACAAGGACCTAGGCAATTTCCAAGGTGATATTCCAAACAAACCTTGAATTTTTTAGCTTGAATATTCGCCTTCGAAAGATTCAACGTGCAGGTTCGAAGGGGATACAATTCCTTAATTAAATCGAGTATCGAATACAACGATTTCCCGGAAGTATACGGACCGAAATAGGTAGACCCGTCGTTTAAAATTTGACGTGTACTGAGCACGCGCGGAAAGGGTTCGTTCTTAATTACAATGCTCGAATAAGACTTATCGTCCTTCAACAAAATGTTGTAACGCGGCTTGAACTTTTTAATGAGTGAATCTTCCAACAACAAAGCGTCGGATTCTGTTTCCACGACCGAATACTTGATATCACGAATTTTCTTGACCATTAATTTGGTCTTGATACTCTCGTATTTATTCTTGTTGAAATAACTCGACACCCGGTTCTTCAGCACCTTCGCTTTCCCCACATACAAGATAGATCCGTTCTCTTCGAAGAACTGATAAACGCCCGCCTTTTCAGGCAAGGCCTTCAAAATACTTTTGATATGATCGGAAACTTCCACAAGACAAATATCGGTATATCTTCGCCACAATGAATTTTGTAACAGGGGCAACGGGTTTAATTGGAAGTCATCTTGTTCTTCGATTGGCTGAAGAAGGAATGCCTGTTTCTGCTTTGTTTCGAAATGAAATCGGCAAATCCGAAGTCTTCAACTTGTTTCAATTTTATGGAAAGGAAAACCTTTTTTCTCAGGTTCAATGGGTGAAAGGAGATGTGGAAGATGCCGACGATATGTTCGATTTAACCGAAGGAATGCGCACGGTATTTCATTGCGCCGCTATTGTTTCTTATCACAGAAAAGAAGCAACACGTATGTTGGACGTGAATATTAATGGAACAAAAAACGTGGTGAATGCGTGTATTGAAAATGAAGTAAAACACTTGATTCATGTCAGTTCAATTTCTGCTTTAGGTGATTCAAAAGGAGAAGTTATTGATGAAGAAACCCCTCGAGATTTCAATGATTATCATTCAAATTATTCGAAGGGAAAATATCTTTCGGAACAAGAGGTTTGGCGGGGAATTCAAGAAGGATTGAATGCTACGATTTTAAATCCGGGTGTCATCTTCGGTCCGAACAATTGCACCCGCAGTTCCGGAACCATGATTGCTCGGATAGAAAAAGGCCTTCCGGCCTTACCCGCTGGTGGAAGCGGGATTGTCTCTGTTTTAGACGTGGTGGAAGTCCTGATTCGCGCTGCGAAACAAGCACCGACCAATGAACGCTACATTCTCTGCGCAGAAAATATTCGCATGTCGGAGCTCTTCACAAAAATTGCCGACGCCCTTCACGTTAAAATTGGAAAAACCATTGCGAAGAAGTGGCAGATTAAGCTTGTTTTTTACATGGAGGCGCTTGTGGAAATATTCACTGGAAAACGCGCCACCATTACGCGTGAGATCATTCGAAACTACGATGAGGTAAAACAATTCGATGGGAGTAAAGCTACGCGCGCATTCGGATTTGAATACCGAAATACTTTTTCAAGTATTGAAGACACCATAAGGTATTACAAGGTTCTATCGAAAGGTGCTACGCAAGCTGACTAGCAAAGAAAAAGCCCTTCCAACCGTAATTGAAAGGGCTTCTTAAACCAAACCAAACCTCAAAACCTAAATCGTATTATCTGTCGGCGTAAATCCAAACGCCAAGCTGGATGTTTATGTTCTTTTTCATAGTCGTTTTGTTTTTCTTTTAACAAAAATGTAAAAGACTCTCGGTCCAAATATTTCGAATAAAGCAAAGGCCCCGATAAACTGATTATCGGGGCCTTTCAATTCAGAATAGGTTTCTATTATTCTACAAGTAGCATCTCAACACGACGGTTTCTTGCACGACCTTCTGGCGTTTCGTTTGGAGCAATTGGCTTTTCAGCACCGAAGTACTGCACTTCGAAACGATCAGCAGCAATTCCTTTGCTTACCAAGTACTTTTTAACCGATTCAGATCTACGTTTTGAAAGATCCATATTCGATGCAGCATTACCAACATTATCTGTATGTCCTGAAATGCGTAGTTTCCATGATGGGTTGGCAGCCATTAGCTGAGCCAATTCGTTCAGACTAGTGAATGAGCTAGTTAGAATAATATCGCTCGTGCTCTTGAACTCAAGGTTCTCGAATGCCTTCTTCATGACTTGCTTCTCTTCTTCCTTCAAGATAATTACTTCCGCTTCCTTCGCAAATCGGAAGAATCCGTCTGCTTCTCTGTAGGCGTTCTTTCCGCGAAGATTCGGAGCAGTCACAAACACAGTCTTCACTGTATCAGCGTTGTATCCTTCCAACTTGAACTTCGCTGTCTTGCCCTCTATATTATTCCCATAACTATAAACTCCGCCACCTTGTGTGACTTTTTCTATTTGTGTTTCGTTATTGAAATGAGTTAATTGAGCGGCAGGACAACCCTTCAATTCAGCAATACCATATACTGTTGGACACTCATCTACTTTATCCATGATATTGTCTCCGTCTGTGTCTGGACAACCGTTGTATTGAACCAAACCTTTAGTGTCTGGGCAATCGTCTATGCGATCCATTACACCGTCTGAATCGCGGTCTGGGCAACCGTTGAAAATAGCCAATCCTTTTTCATCCGGGCAATCGTCTTTCGAATCAGTGATCCCATCGCCGTCTTTGTCAGGGCAACCTTTTAACTCAACTACTCCTGCAACATCCGGACAATCGTCTTTTAAATCAGTTACGCCATCGTCGTCTTTATCGGGGCAACCGTGAAGTTTCGCTAGACCAGGAACATCCGGACATTCGTCTTCTTCATCGCGAATGTGATCACCATCGCGATCTGGACAACCGCGATACTCCCATGTGCCTGGCACTTTTATACACTGATCCTTACGATCCGAAACTTTATCGGCGTCGCGGTCCTTGATGCGCTTGTATGCAATTGGAATTCGAACCAAAGCATAGGCGTCTAAGCCGGTGATGTCTTTCGTTCCGAATCCATCTCCACGAAGAAATGCGCGATAAGGATACATACTGCTCGTTCCGAAAGTAACAGGACCCAGACGCACGGCAAGACCTGTGCGGGTTCCCATAAGACTGTTATAACTGAAAGGAATCGAAACTCCAGCAATACGATGATCCCATCTTGGAGTAATTGAGATGGTAGTAAAGTCGTGCACCTTGTTCGCGTTGGAATTAAATCCGAAAGCAATAAAGTTCGTTTGATTGATGTATAAGTCTTTCCAAATGTGATAATCGATTTGCGTGCTAAAGGCCGTTGGCAAATTCATTTTATAATCTGCTCCAGCATTGGTTCCGCCAAAGCGAGCGCTAAGTGTATCATCTAACGCTGCAATTGGCGTGGTTCCAAAATCCAATTTCGAAATGTCCCAGTTGGTCGTATTCGCAGTGAAGTCACCGCTTTGTCCACCCTTCGAGAACCTCACGCCCCCCAAGTCTGTCATAGATACCCCTACTTTCAACTTGTATTTATTCTCGTTGCGCTTCCACACATTTGTCTCACCGTCCATGTCGTGCTTATGCTTTGCGTAGTCCGGGCGCCATTCGTAGATTACACCGAAGTCGAAGCCCAAACCTAGATTCGAAACCACCCGGTAGTTCGCGTTATCTTGATTCGCCTCGAAATTCGTTGAGTGACCGTATTGCACGTCTGCGTTGTACAACGAAAGCGTTGAATCGGAATTCACTGCATAGTCTAAATTGTCAATAAACAAATAGGCCGACTGCAAGCCTTGCAAAGCTTTTAAGGTTACACCAGCCTTCAAGAAATGTTTTTCTTGATCAATCAACACGCGTCCATACCCTAAGGCATATTCCATCCACGTCATGGTTTGAATGGATAATTTATCATTGGTAATTCGAGTGTTATATAGTGAAGGATAATTCAACGAGTTGTATGCAAAACGAAACAAGTCGCCATCAACTCCATCTACATTCAAATACGTTCGCGCTCTAGCTGATAGCGAAACCGAATTTTTCTCATTGATCGAAATCAAAAGACTGGGTAAGTAAATGTTATTATTTACGAATGCCCTTCTGTTATCTAGGAAATTCGCTGTTGTGAAATCCTCTGTTGCCGGTGTTGGATCTAGCAGCGGATAGTTTGGAGAAGTCAATCCTCCATCTCGGACCAAATAACTCGGTTTGAACCCCATGAAATTATTTGCTACCCCGAATCCGGTGCCGAACAATTGAATTTCAAATTTCAATCGATTGTCTGCCAGGTTCGCTGGGTTTATATAAACACTCGAGAGCCCACCGTAGTTGCTCGAGCTAATACCCAAGAGGTCTTGAGCCTGAGCGCCGATGAGGGTTAACGAAGAAAAAACGAGAAGTAAAATTCTTTTCATTTAATAATAAATTACTTAAATATTGTTTTGGTAAAGTAAAGAACAGCCAAAAAGTTCTAAGAATACGACAAGAATTCAAAAGTGTTGAACATCTGACGTTTAAAAAAAAATCGGTTAGAGGAAACTTAAATCGTTCGTTGACGTACTTTTCCAATGTGAAACAAATAGCATTTCTTCTTTTCATTGGGTTGGCTAACTTGGCAGTTGGACAAGATTATCGCGCAGCAGCCATTCAGCATTATGCCGAAGGAAATTATGACGTTGCCCTGCATAGCATTAATCAACTAGAAAAATTCGAGGCTTGTGATTACTTCATTAAAGCCAATGCTCTTCAAAAACTCGGGCAATTTCAGCAAGCAAGTTTGAATTACAACGAGGCGAAATCGAACGGATGCAAAGACGAATCTCTGCTGTTAAATAACGGAATTTGTGAATATTCATTGGGTAATTTAAGCGAATCGGTTCAATTGTTGAAGCTCTACACACGCGAGCACAACATGAATTTTCAAGGACATTATTGGTTGGCTTCGGCGTATTACCTTCAACATAAATATTCAAAAAGCCGCGATGCACTTGAAATAGTTTTTTCATTGAACGAAAAATATGCACCAGCTTATTTTCTAGATGCTGCCATTCACCAAAGTCGCAAACAATTCGGTGCAGCGGCAGAAACTTTTCTCGAAGCCTATGCGCTAGATAGCACCTTAGAAGAGGCGCATTTCCAAGCGGGCATTTCTTTGCTCGATATGCAGAAGTATGAAGAGGCGTTGGCCATTTTCAAACAAATGCTCAAGCCATCAAGTGCATCATATGTTCAAGCACTGTACTATTCGGGTGAAACTTCCTATTTGTTGAAGGAAAACGACGAAGCATGCAAATACTGGAAAGCCGCAGCTGAAGCGGGAGATTTCGATTCAAAGGAGATTGTTCGCACGTGGTGCGAAAACAAGAAGACACCTATTTTCAAAATACGATCTTCGAGATTGAAGTTCTAATTCAGCACCACCTTCACGCTCCAGTTGGCGCGCACTTCAATAGGTTTGGAAAAAACGCTAACGGGTTCGCTTCTTATTTTTTTCTGAAGATCTGCAATGTCCCATTGACCGTTCCGGTTCACATCGTGAACCAATCGAACGGTGTACTTCCCTGGCTGAATGCCAGTGAAGACAAGGGTTTCCGCATAATCTACTTTTCGAACCACAATTCCCTTTTCATTTCGAAGTTCAACGAATTTCTTGAAACTTTTGTCTTCCAAAAGTGGAATAGAAAGTTCGAGACTTCCTAGTTTTTCTAGAGAAGGAAATTCAAAATTGGTTTGAAGGGTGTCGTTCGTTGTGCCGTAAGCCGTTTCCCATGCGCCGGGCAAAATACGAATGCTTCCCTTTCCAACAAGTTCACTCGCATTCGCATCTATTTGTATTGCGAAATGCAAAGGAGAGTTTGTCTCTGCAATAGTTCCTGTAGCCTGAATTCCTTGTACTGTAACTTGACAAGTACTTCGTTTCAAGACCGCATAGGCGGGGGCTTTCACTAAAATGAGAGACTTCGGATCTTGCTGAATAGGGCCTGAAAATTTGAACTTCTTTAGCTTCGCTGACTTCGCTACAAAAACACTTAAGGTATCTGCTGGCTGTTGATTGAAGGAATAAGTGACTCCTTCGAAGTTGTTGCTCGGTGCCAATCCTTCTCTTCCGCCTAACGCAAAAAACAGAGTATCACTATTGTTCAATGAACCGTATCTGAACGGCACACTCGCTGTTGCTGGAGCTAATTTAATTTTTTCAATCATTCCGAAGGCGCCTACAATGAAGCCGCTTCCAACAGAATCTGTCTTGAACATTTCCTCTGTAACTTTCTCTACTTTTTTCGGAGAAAAGCGCAAATTCAAAGGGTAATTATTTTGGGTGGAAAAAGGATTTTCGATAAAATCTCCAATTTCATTTTCATCCCAAATTCGGTTTTCATTCAAATCGGAAAATGCAGCTATGTGGAAATTTGCTTTCGGTAAATAATTGAAAACAAACTCGCCGTTACCGTTCACTTTTTTCGCATACGCCACCGATCCCATTAAACTGTCGGAATACAGAATTACTGTAGCCTTTTCAGGTACACCGCCTTTCTGTGCATCGTACACCGCTCCGTTAATTGAAGCGGAATCGAGAGTACTTCCAGTCGAAAAAACAAAATTCAATGAAGTCTTATTTCCTTCTGTAATATCTGAAATGGCATTGCCGAATTCAATGGTATAAGTAGTGTTCGCTTTCAACGTATCGCTCCACGAAAGCATAGCTAGTCGCTTGTTGCAAATCAATGTCGCGGGCTGTTTCAAAGCGGGAGAGATAATGACTTCATTCGCAGCGCCCGCTTGCACAAATTCATCGAAGTTCAATACGAGTGTGTTTGTAGCCACGTTCGTCGCGAATGAGTCTATGCTTTGCGCGAGCAATTTCGGAGGAGTGACATCCTTCGCTCCGCCGTTTAATCCGCGCACTTGGGCGCAACCCACTGCGAAGAGTGCGCTTCCGATAACGATGCTATTTCGAAGGTTAAAAAACTTCATTCGCTAAAATATTCGCTATTTCTTCCAAGCCGGTTAGATCATCTTCATCGAAAAAATCGAGATGTTCACTGTCTACATCTAACACCCCAATGACCTCATTTCCTTTCATAATCGGAACTACAATTTCGCTTTTCGAAGCGCTGCTGCAGGCAATGTGCCCGGGAAATTCATCTACGTTCGGAACAATAATCGAAGCGCTATTCGCCCAAGAGGTTCCGCATACTCCCTTGCCGGGTGCTATCTGCGTGCAGGCCACAGGGCCTTGAAATACGAAGAGGTTCAGGGCGTTGTTATTCACGATATAGATGCCCACCCAAAGGAAATCGAAATTTTCTTTGAGTAAAGCCATAACATTTCCAGCTTTCGCAATAAAATTCGGTTCGCCGTTACACAAGGCAAAAGCCTGCGCACATGCGGCTTTGTAGCGTTTTTCCTTCGAAAGCTCTTTCGAAATAGTTGGTAATTCAGACATAGAAGTTCAAAAGTACAACACCTTGATAAAAATCTTGTGATTTGTGTAGAAAGGCGTTACCTATATTTGCTGACCTAAAGACAAAATGTATGTCATCAACTAATTTTAGAGATCGCCACAACGGCCCTCGCCAAGAAGAAGTATCACACATGTTACAAACCATTGGTGTGAACTCTATTGACCAATTGATTAACGAGACTGTTCCAGCGCACATACGCTTGAAAGCTCCGTTAAATATAACGAGCGCACTTAGCGAAGACGAGTATTTAAGTCACGTTTGGGAACTAGGAAAAATGAACGTCGTTGCAAAAAACTACATTGGTTTGGGTTACCACCCGACCTATACTCCGACGGTTATCTTAAGAAATATTTTCGAAAATCCGGGATGGTACACCGCCTATACTCCTTACCAAGCAGAGATTGCGCAAGGACGTTTAGAAGCGTTGTTGAACTTCCAAACCATGGTAACCGACTTGACCTCTTTGCCTATTGCAAACGCGAGTTTGTTAGATGAAGGAACTGCAGGAGCGGAAGCCATGATCTTGTTCTTCCACAGCCGTTCACGAGCGAAAGAGCAAGCGGGAGCAAACAAGTATTTCGTAGACGCAAAGACTTTCCCTCAAACTATTGATGTATTAACAGGACGCGCTTTCCACCTCGGTATTGAGTTGGTGATTGGCGATTACAAAACACACGTATTTACTCCAGAGTTTTTCGGGGCTTGTGTTCAATTTCCGAATGCTGAAGGAAGCGTAGAAGATTATTCACTTTTTTGTGAAGGTGCGCATGCAAATGACGTTTATGTTTCTGTAGCATCTGATTTAATGGCCTTGGCTACCTTAACACCTCCGGGTGAGTGGGGTGCTGATTTGTGCTTCGGTAATTCGCAACGTTTCGGAGTTCCAATGGGATTCGGCGGACCACACGCTGCCTTCTTCGCAACGAAAGAAGATTTCAAACGCAACATGCCAGGGCGCATCATTGGTGTATCGAAAGATCGTCACGGGAACACTGCTTATCGCATGGCGCTTCAAACGCGCGAGCAACACATTCGCAGAGAAAAAGCTACTTCAAATATTTGTACTGCGCAAGCCTTGTTGGCTGTAATGGCTTCCATGTATGGTGTGTATCACGGACCGAAAGGAGTGAAGAGCATTGCAACGCGCATTCACACGTATACGCATTCGTTGCGCAACGCCTTGGTAAGTGCGGGAGTGAACGTGGTGAATTCTTCGTTCTACGACACGTTAACTATTGCTTCTACAGACGCAGGAATTCAAGAACGTGCAGCTTCACACAGCGTGAACATGTATTTCCACGCAGGTGGTTTAAGTCTTTCTTTGAATGAAGCGACGAAGCCGGCAGACTTGAATGAATTGTATTTCATTCTAACTGGAAAAGAAGGATCAGTAAGTTTAACTACCGAATGTTCATTCGGTTCAATGGAAAGAACCTCTTCTTACATGACTCATCCGCATTTCAATTCACACCACAGTGAAACAGAAATGTTGCGTTACATGAAGAAATTAGAGAACAAAGATTTGTCTTTGGCTCACGCCATGATTCCTTTGGGGTCTTGCACCATGAAATTGAATGCTACGAGTGAGATGATGCCATTGTCTTGGCCTGAGTTCAATAGCATTCATCCTTTCGCGCCAGCGAATCAAACATTAGGATACCACAAGATGTTGGAAGAACTCGAAAGAGATCTTTGTGAATGTACTGGTTTTGCTGGTGTTTCACTTCAACCGAACTCAGGTGCACAAGGTGAGTTAGCAGGATTGCTTGTTATTATGGCCTACCATAGAAGCCGTGGCGAGCATCACCGTAACATTTGTATCATTCCATCTTCTGCGCACGGAACAAATCCGGCGTCTGCAGTTATGGCTGGATTAACCGTTGTTGTAACGAAGTGTGATGAAAACGGAAACGTGGACGTAGCTGACCTTCGCGAAAAAGCTGAATTACACAAAGACAACCTTGCTGCATTAATGGTTACTTATCCTTCTACACACGGTGTATTCGAAGAAGCCATCAATGAAATTACAGATATCATTCACGCCAACGGCGGACAGGTTTATATGGACGGGGCGAACATGAACGCTCAGGTTGGACTTACCAATCCGGGTAACATTGGCGCAGATGTTTGTCACTTGAACTTACACAAGACTTTCGCTATTCCTCACGGAGGCGGTGGACCTGGCATGGGCCCTATTGGTGTTGCTGCTCACTTGAAACCATTCCTTCCATCTAATGCATTTGTGAAAACAGGCGGGGAGCACGCAATTAACGGTGTTAGTTCTGCCCCATTTGGAAGCGCAATGATTCTATTAATTTCATACGGATACATTAAGATGTTAGGTTTCGACGGGGTGGCTGATGCAACGAAGTACGCCATCCTTAACGCGAACTACATGAAAGCGAAATTGAAAGATCATTATGATGTTTTGTATACTGGAACGAACGGACACGTTGCGCATGAAATGATTTTGGATTGTCGTTCATTCAAATCTTTCGGGGTGGAAGTGGAAGACATTGCGAAGCGTTTGATGGACTATGGCTTCCACGCACCAACTGTTTCTTTCCCAGTTGCTGGAACGTTAATGGTTGAGCCAACCGAGAGTGAGCCAATGGTTGAATTGGATCGTTTCTGCGATGCGATGATTCTAATTAAACAAGAGATTTTAGATATTGAAAGCGGTGTAGCCGACAAACTTGACAACATGTTGAAGATGGCTCCGCATACTGCTCAAGAATTGACTGCAGACGAATGGAATCACCCATACTCTAGAAGCGCTGCGGCTTATCCAATGCCTGGTATTCGTGAAAATAAATTCTGGACCAGCGTGGGCCGTGTAGACAATGCATACGGAGATAGAAACTTGGTTTGTACTTGTCCGCCAATGGAAGCGTTCATGTAAGACAGACCTTACACTTTTCAAACAGCCTCACTTCGGTGGGGCTTTTTTATATCTTTACTTCAATAAAAAATTCATCCTATGAAAAAAACAATTTTACTTTTTTCTATTGTACTTGCTTCTTTTGCTGCTAGCGCACAATTTGCAATCAAATACACACCCATCGTATTCTTAAGAAACATGAAGTATACCGTGCATGCAGAATACATGATTCCGAATTCACCGCGTATTTCGGTTGCATTGGGATTCAGTCAAAACTTAATTCCGAAGTCATCTGGAATTGACAACTACAGTGGCGGAACATACTTCCAACAAAATCTAAATAACAGCAACGCCGGAATCTCTTTGGACCCTGAAGTCCGCATCTATACTCGCAAAAACATGGAGGGGTTGTATTTTGGATTGTACAGTTCACAGCGATTTTCAAGCTCATCACTCGATGAGTATACTGATTATTTGATGGACCCAGTGGATTCAACATACTACTACGCAAATCCTACCGGCGGTGTTCAAGATTTAAACACGCGTGTTTCCATTTACGGAGCGCAAATCGGATATCAAAAATTCCAAGGAAAAGACGATCGCTTCATTATAGATGTATACGCAGGCGGTGGAACAAAAATCACTTCAAGAAAATACACGGACGGAAACTCAATGCTAGTGGGTGGTTATGGCAATTCTACAAAGAGCAGTATTGCGCTTCGCTTGAATTTTTCGATTGGATTTTTATTGTCGAAAGGAGACGAATCTAAATAGCCTCAATAAGCAATTCCAGCGGCTTCCACGATAAATCGAAAGTCGCAGCAATGTCTTCATTGGTGAGGGTTCCGTGATAGAGGTAGACTCCATTTCGGAACCCTTTCTGATTTCGAATCAGATTCACGATTCCACCTTCGTCGCCCAAATCTAGAATTACAGGAGCGAAAATATTCGAGAGAGCATACGACGCTGTTCTTGAAACGCGCGCTGCAATGTTCGGAACACAATAATGAATTACGCCGTGTTTGCGGAAAGTAGGGTTCTCGTGGTTCGTCACTTCAGACGTTTCAAAACATCCTCCGCGATCGATGCTAACATCTACAATCACACTTCCCTCTTTCATCTCTTGAACCATTTCTTCGGAAACAACCACGGGTGTTCTTCCTTTCTTTGCGCGAATGGCTCCAATGACAACATCGGCATATTTCAACGCACGTGACAGCTCAGAAGGCTGAATGGTACTCGTCCACAAGTGAACGCCCAAATCATTCTGAATGCGCTTCAATTTATAAATACTGTTATCGAAAAGTTTCACGCTTGCTCCTAAACCAAGGGCAGCGCGCGCAGCGTTCTCACCAACAGTTCCGGCTCCAATGATTACTACTTCAGTTGGACGAACACCCGTTATTCCGCCAAGCATAAGTCCTCTTCCACCGGTATGGTGGCTCAGGTATTCTGCGGCTAGCATAATAGATGTGTTCCCCGCTATTTCTGCCATTGCGCGAACAATGGGGTAAATTCCTTTTTTATCTTGAATATAATCCCAGGCAATAGCTGTGATTTTTTTCGCTGAAAGCTGCACAAAACATTCTTTTGTTTGAACAGGTAAATTCAACGCTGAAATAAGCGTTTGCTTTCCCGGCATGAGTTCTATTTCTTCCAAGCTCGGTGGGGCCACCTTCATAATGGTGTTGGCCTGAAAGACTTGTTTGCGGTCGTACACAATGGTTGCACCGCACTCGCTGTAATCATGATCCAAGAAATTACTATCGTTTCCCGCTCCCGACTCTATGATAACCTCATGACCTCTGCTTACGAGCAAGGCCACACTTTCTGGCGCTAAAGCAACCCGTCGTTCTTGAAACGAAGTTTCCTTAGGAATACCGATGGTTAAACGTTGCATGTTCTTTCCAACGTGCAGCATTTCTTCTTGTGGAGCAAGCGCCGTTTCGTGCGCAATAGAATGATAATGTTTTTTAGGAAGGGCCATAAGTGAGTATTCTCATCTTCGAAGTTACGAAACCTTGCTTATTATTTTTGAAAGGACGGAATTATCTGCTATTTTTGGACCTCAAAATAAAAACTATGTCACATTCAGATTCTCCAAAGCAAAGTTCATTGTTCTTATGGTTCATTGTTCCTCTTGCTGCAATTTTAACTTTAATGTTCGTGAACATTAATCACAACGTTGCTGCTCCTATGACTAAACTTCCTGGTGAGGTTCCAGCAAAAGAGGTGGAAGAAGTGAAACACGAAGACCACAAAGCAGCTACTGATACGACTGCTCATGCTTCGGATGCTCATGCTTCGGATGCTCATGCTGCTGAAGGTGCTAAAGTGGAAGAAGTTAAAGTTGTGGTAGAAGCAGCTCCTGAAGTTGCTCCAGCTCACAAACCAGCTCACTAAAATTCAAAAACACGTTTTCCTACTTCTTCGCGAATGCGAAGAAAACTAGGATTGTCTATATAGTCGAAAGCCACTTCTGGCCATTCGATGAAGACATACCGAGCGGAAAATAAATAATCTTCGAAGCCGAACTCTTGCAGTTCGGCTTTTGATTTTACACGATACAAATCGAAGTGATACATACGCTCGTTGTTGCGCAAATGATATTCGTTCACCAAAGAAAACGTGGGTGAGCTTGTGTTTTCTTCCCCCAATAATTTTGCAATACGAGAAATGAACGTGGTCTTACCCGCACCCATTTCTCCTTCCACACAAAATACACCCGATGGATGTTTCTGAATGAATTGCTGAGCAAGCGGCTCTAATTCTTCCAACGAATAAACTTCAAACTGCTGCATGTTATTTCGATTGTAACACAATGAATGGAATGATCATTTCCTCCAATGAAATACCTCCGTGCTGAAACGTGTTTTGATAGTAGTTCATGAACTGATTGTAGTTATTCGGATAAACAAAGAAATCGTTGTTCGTTGCGAAAACAAAGGCGGTGCTAATGTTTTGCTTCGGTAAATGCGCATCACTCGGATTTCGAACTTCGAAAACATCTTTCTGATTGTAGTCTAGGTTTCTTCCGGCTTTGTAGCGCAAATTTGAATTGGTGTTTCGATCTCCAACAATGCGAATCGGATTTTCAACGCGCACCGTTCCGTGATCCGTTGTGATAATAACCTTGCATTTCTTTTCAGACAATTGCTTCAGCATTTCCAACAACGCGCTGTGCTCGAACCAACTTTCGGTTAACGACAAATACGCCGGCTCATCGTCGGCCAACTCCTTAATCACGTCCATTTCGGTGCGTGCATGACTTAGCATATCTACAAAATTGTATACGATCACATTGAAGTTGTTCTTCAATAAATTCGTGTACGACTCGGCCAATTTCTTTCCAGCATGATAATTCGTAATCTTGTTGTACGACCACTTCACGTCGAGACCCAATCGCTTCAATTGTGTGCCTAAGAAATCTTCTTCGTGCATGTTCTTTCCGCCTTCGTCTTCTTCACTCTTCCACCAATTCGGATAAAGTTTTTGCATTTCCGAAGGCATTAATCCAGAGAACAGCGAGTTGCGCGCGTAGTGCGTGGCTGTAGGAAGAATACTGAAAAACAAATCTTCTTCTTCTATTCTGTAAAACGGTTTTATGTGTGGAATAAGCGTCTTCCATTGGTCGTAACGCAAGTTGTCTATGACCAACATGAAGACAGATTCATCGGCTTTCGCCGAAGCAACCAATGGCGCAATGCGCTGACGAAAAACAGAGTTTGAAAGTAAGGGCGCTTTCGAAAAATCTTTCATCCATTCAAGGTAATTCTGCTTGATGAATTTTGAAAACTGTTCGTTCGCTTCTCGACGTTGCGTCTTGAAAATTTCATTCATTCCCTCGTCGTTCGAACCGCGAAGCTCTTGCGACCAGTAGGTCATTTTCTTGAAGAAATTCTTCCACTCTTCCGCATTCATGCGCTGACCCAACTGCATGCTTATCTCACGAAACTCTTGACGATAATCGTTCGTGGTCTTTTCGCTTACCAAGCGTTTTTCGTCGAGATTCTTTTTTATGGTCAGAAGAATCTGATTCGGATTAACGGGTTTAATGAGGTAATCGGAAATTTTCGAGCCAATGGCATCTTCCATAATGTGCTCTTCTTCACTCTTCGTTATCATAACAATGGGAAGAGAAGAGTCTATGGCCTTCATGTCTTGAAGCACTTGCAGTCCGCTCAATCCTGGCATGTTCTCATCTAAAAAAACAATGTCGAAGAATTCCTTTTTCACAAAGTCAATGGCCGATCTTCCGTTGTTCACCGTTGTTAGCACATAGCCCTTTTGTTCAAGGTAAAGAATGTGCGGTTTCAGCAATTCAATCTCGTCGTCGGCCCAAAGTATTTTTACAGGATTCATTTTATTTTTTTATGTTGAAAGCAACAGTGCAAATGTCGTAACGAAGTAATGCGAATAAATTGCATGGCGGTAAAAATTATGAAGACTATATTTGTAGGACTATCTTAAACTTCATCATGAAAAAATTTATTCTACCGCTTGCTGCTTTCTTATTTTCCGGAGTAATTGCATTTGCTCAACCGGGTACATTAGATTTAACCTTTGACACGGACGGTCTTGTTATGGTGAATCCGACGAATGTTTTTGATAACGCGCAAGACGTGATTGTTTTGAGCGACAACAAAATTTTCATTTGCGGAACCACGGGCATGTTCACCGATTTCGACATGATGGTTGCGAAGTTGAATGAAGACGGAAGCTATGATACGTCATTCGGAAACAACGGTGTTTTCACACTTGCCAATACCGCTGGATCAGATTTCGCTTACGACATGACTCTTCTTCCCAACGGAAATATTCTTGTTGTTGGTGCTAAAAGCTTAACAGCTGCCGATACACAATTCGCTGCTTGGGCCATTAAACCAGACGGTACGTTAGACCCGTCTTTCGCGGTTAACGGAGTATATGAAACAAACCTCGACACGGGTGAGGAATACATTTACCAAGCCTTGATTCACAATAATTTGATTTATTTAGTTGGAAGAAAATTCACACCTGGATTCAGCTACAATTCCATTGCTGTTCAGTGTTTAGATCTTCAAGGAAATCTAGTTACCACTTTCGGAACAGGAGGAACTGCAACTTATCAAACAAGCAGCACAGACGAGTTTAATGTAACCGGAGCAACCATTGTAACGGAAGGCGCAATTGCCATTTGTGGAGACAAATACAATCCAAATACATTTACTTCAGTGCCGATGATCATGCTCATGACCTTGACCGGCGGTCCGGTTGGTGCTTTCGGAACAAACGGTTTGTGGTTAGACGCAACAGGCGGGACATACTACGACATTGAATATGCAAATTCAAAATTAATTGCTGTTGGAACCAATGGTTCTTCTTCTATGGCTCGCAGACATAACATCGACGGCTCTTACGACGTTTCTTTCGGAACCAACGGAACATTCTCCAATACAGTTGGAGGGTATAGTGCATTCTACGATTGCACTTTAGGCGCAGACAACAAATGGTACGCTTGCGGAACAACAAGTTCTGGATTCATGGTGCGCGATTTCGTTACTTCAAGATTCAGTTTCGACGGAGTTATTGATGCTACTTGGGGTGGTTTAGGAAACGTGGTTACCTCATTAGGAGATTCGTTCGACGACGCATACGGTATTGGTCTTCAAACCGACGGAAAAGTGGTTTGCGCTGGACTTACTTCACAACCCGATGGAAACGACATGGGCGTTGTGCGCTATCAAGGCGACAACGGAATCATTTATGTTTCAGGTTGCACGAGCACTAACGCATGTAACTTCGATCCAGCTGCGAATGTCGACAACGGCACTTGTTACTTCGTTGGAGATCCTTGCGACGATGGTTTACTATCAACAGAAAACGATGCCTACAATTCGAATTGTATTTGCGAAGGAGTGAGTGGTGTTGAAGAAAATAATCTATTCGGATTGAGTGTTTTTCCTAATCCGTCTAACAATGAAATTACCTTAACAAGTGATGTTGTTGGAAAAGGAACAATAACCGTTTTAGACGTGACCGGTCGCGCGGCCCTTCAGCACAACATGGTTGTTTCTTCCACACAAAAATTAAATATTCAGGAATTGCCAAGCGGAATTTATTCGTTAATCGTATTGATTGAAAACAAGCAGTCCGTTGTATCATTTGTGAAGTTATAAGATATGCTCGACAAAATTCCAGATTACATTCCGTACACTCTCCTTGCACTTTTTTCTATTGGAATAGGTATTTATCTGTTCAAAGACACTGTGCGTTTTGCATTTAAAAGTGTCAAAACACCAGGACGTATCGTTAACTGGATGAGTGCTTCGGAAAAGGGAAAGAGATACTACTATCCGGTAATAGAATACACTCCAACAGATGGAGAAACCTTGCGCGTAAGAACGGAAGATCGTTGCGAAAACGAACCTTTGTATACCGTTGGAACGGAGGTTACCGTGAAATACGATTCGGCTAACTTCAAAACCATTCGGGTGGAATACCCGAAAAAAACTTCCTAACGAACCGGTGTTGTTAGAATAGACTATCCTCTTAAAATCTGAAAGTAGAAAAGACTAATTTGCAGTCTTATGTGGGATTTCATTCAAAGTATTACCAACCCTGAGCAAATTTTGCACATTGGCGGCCTTGCGCTAGTGCTCATTATTCTCTTTGCTGAAAATGGGATTATCATTGGTTTCTTTCTTCCAGGTGACTCGTTGTTGTTTTTCACCGGGCTTATCACTTCCACTCAACCACAACTTATAGACACTTCCATCTTCAATTTACTTTTGTATATGTCCATAGCCTCGCTAGCGGGCTGTTTGTTTGGTTATTACTTCGGATGGCGGTTGGGGCCTGCTATTTTCAACCGAAAAGATTCATTCTTCTTCAAAAAGAAATATGTAGACGTTACGCGAACCTTTTACGAAAGACACGGAGGAAAGACCCTCATACTCGGGAAATTCCTTCCTTACATAAGAACCTTCGCTCCAATTTTAGCTGGAGTTATTCGAGTTCCATTTAAATCATTTTTAAGCTACAACGTAATAGGCGCTATTGCTTGGGTGTGTTCACTTACCCTTTTAGGGTATTTCTTGGGCGAAGAATTTCCAGGAATTAAAGACTATCTCGAATATATAATCCTCGGATTTATTTTAGTTACAAACGGATTCGTCATACTAGCCTATCTAAAAGAGCGAAGAAAATCAAAAGCAAAAGAAAGCGAAGCCATCGATTGACCTGCTTATCTTTGCACCATGGAAAATTTCGATGTAGTTGTTGTTGGCGCGGGTCCAGGCGGATACGTTGCTGCTATTCGTTGCGCTCAATTGGGTATGAAAACCGCATTGGTTGAGCGTTATTCAACACTGGGAGGAACTTGTTTGAACGTGGGATGTATTCCTTCAAAAGCCCTCTTAGACTCTAGCGAGCACTACCACCAAGCTGTTCACACCTTCGAAGCACACGGAATTGACTTGGGCTCAAAACCAAAGGTGAACCTTGGACAAATGGTGAAGCGGAAGCAAGACGTGGTAGACCAAACAACAAAGGGTATTGATTATTTAATGAAGAAAAACAAAGTGACTGTTCTTCACGGACACGGAACTTTCACTTCATCTACAGCTGTTTCTATTGCGAAAGCAGACGGTACAACCGAAGAGGTAAGCGGAAAGAATTTCATTGTCGCTACTGGATCAAAACCGGCGAGCCTACCCTTTATTCAAATAGATAAAAAACGTGTCATCACAAGCACCGAAGCATTAAAATTGGAAGAAGTTCCAAAACACTTGATTGTGATTGGTGGTGGTGTAATTGGACTAGAATTGGGAAGTGTTTATGCGCGTCTGGGTTCGAAGGTGAGTGTGGTGGAATTCATGGACGGAATTATTCCAACCATGGATAAGACTATGGGGAAAGAACTTCAAAAATCATTGACCGCAATAGGCTTCGAATTCTTCCTTTCACACAAAGTGAAAGAAGTTACAGCGAAAGGAAAAACAGTTACAGTTAAAGCAGACAACGCGAAAGGAGAAGAGTTAACGCTTGAAGGTGATTACGTTCTTGTTTCGGTTGGAAGAAAGCCTTACACAGACAATTTAGGATTAGACAAAGCGGGCGTTCAAGTAGACGAACGCGGAAGAATTGTAACGAACAATCATTTGCAATCGAGCGTTCCAAACATCTATGCCATTGGCGATGTGGTGAAGGGTGCTATGCTTGCGCACAAAGCAGAAGAGGAAGGAACATTTGTGGCTGAAGTTATTGCTGGACAAAAACCACACATCAACTACAACTTAATTCCGGGTGTTGTTTACACATGGCCTGAAGTTGCAAGCGTTGGATATACCGAAGAGCAATTGAAAGAGATGGGTACGAACTACAAAGTAGGAAGCTTCCCATTCAAAGCCAGCGGAAGAGCGCGTGCGAGTATGGACACCGATGGATTGGTGAAAGTATTGGCCGACAAAGACACCGATGAGATTTTAGGCGTTCACATGATTGGTCCGCGTTGCGCAGACATGATTGCTGAAGCTGTTGTTGCTATGGAATTCCGCGCTAGTGCGGAAGACATTGGACGCATCTCTCATGCTCACCCAACATTCACCGAAAGCTTCAAGGAAGCGGCGTTGGATGCGACGGGGAAGCGGGCGATACACATTTAGTCCGAAGGACGAATGTTGCGTAGCAACGAATGTGCAAGCACGAATGTTGCAAAGCAACGAATGTGAATACACGAATGCCTTCGGCGACTTATTTCTCTGACAACGTCAGATTGATCTCGAAGAGATTGATCGAAATTTATTTCGATTGATCCGCAGAATGTTTCTTCTTCCCCCCACCAAAGTAGGTTCCGATAGACCACGAGCGTTCCATGAAGGTAATGGATTGCTGAGCGCGCGCGTTTTTGTCGCCGTCTTCCAACATAATATTTCCTAAATACGAGCGCCCGAATTGAGCGCCTACTTGTGCGAAAAAATGTTTGCCTGCTTCAAAGCGAAGTCCTGAAGAGGCGCTCCATCCCCATCCGGCAACGTGCAGCCAATTGAGGTGACGTTCTCCGTAAAAAGTAAAATCGGTCCAAGGCAAGAAGATGCCTAGGTTTCCTGAGCACCACATGTATAAGCCATACTTATTGGTTTTATCTTTCCAAACAGGCGCGCGGTATTCAGCGGCAGCACGAATGAAATTGAATCCATTACTGTGATGGAAATCCATGAAGCTGGTGGTGTACAAAATTTGCTGGTTGTTGAAATCCCCCGTGTATTGCTGACCCGCGTATTTCGTTGTGTCTATGTATCCATTTAAAATACAGGATTGAGTCGGCGTGAGTCTGTATTTCATGTGATCCCATCCCACTGAAACAGAAAACTGATCGGTAATGAATCGTCCAAAGCGAACATTGAATTGCGGCACGCTGAAATACTTAATGTTAAGGTAAACGTTTGGATCAAACTTCGCGGGCATGTCAGTTGCACTCACCTCTTTCAATTCGAAATCGTATCCATCTCCCTTGAAATGAATGTAGCTTCTTAGATAGGAAGCACGGTTATAACCCCAATAAAAATAATTCTGTCCCTTACGGTCGGAAACCCCGCCCCATGAAGACTGTGGCTCGGTTGAGCTCTGAGCGAAACTTGTTATGCCCATAAACACAAACAGGAAAGCGAGAAGATTTTTCATAGAATGAAATAATTTGCAGCAAATGTAAATGCTTAACCATGAATCACACCGCATTAGGAAAAAAAGGCGAAGCCCAAGCGCTTGAATTTTTAAAGAAAAAAGGATACAAGGAAGTCGCCATGAATTGGCGAATAGATCCGTATGAAGTTGACTTAATCATGATTGATCATGATTATCTCGTCTTTGTTGAAGTAAAAACACGCAGCACCGATGCCTTCGGTAATCCGTTAGATGCGGTGAATCCACGAAAGCGACAGAAGCTCATTCGCGCGGCGCACTTATTCATTGTGCTGCACAACTATTCGCTAGAACCCAGGTTCGACGTGATTTCTATCGTAGAACAAGAAAACGCCTCTACAAAAATCTTTCATTTCGAAGAGGCGTTTTATCCTATTGCTAAATAAGTCGAAGACATTCGCCGAAGGCATTCGTCAAAGACATTCGTGTTTACACATCAAATCCTTCGGATCAATCGAAACCAATTTCGATCAATCTCTTCGAGATCAATCCGACGAAGTCGGATCAAAGTTTCACTACTTGTTTTCTTAAAGAACCTTCTTCCGTTTGTAATTCAAGAATGTAATTTCCTGAAGACAAATTGGAAAGATCAAGCACTGCGTTTCCATTCGCAACGCGCTCTGAAAGAACCAATCTTCCTGAAAGATCGCGGATAGAAAGGTTTGCACTTTCGGTAGTGTTGTTCCATTGAACATTCAATACATCGGTAACCGGATTAGGATAAATGTTCAATTGGTCTTCCAATGCAATTTCTTCCACTCCTACGTTTACGGTGATCATGTCAGATGTTAAAACGCAACCATAGCTATTGGTAACCTGCACTGCATAAACACCGTTTGGTGGGCTAATCAAATAATACGTGATAGCCCCTTGCAAAAGCATTCCATTGTAGAACCATTGGTAAGTATCGTAAATATCTGCAACCGACAATTGATCTGCTGCAGCGTTCCAGAATGCTTCAATAGGCGCGCAATACAAATATGGTTCGCTGGTTGAAGAACATCCGAATTCGTTTTGTACGTATACCGAATAATAGCCAGATTCGGTCATGGTTAGGCTTGACCCCGATTCTCCCGAGATTAATACACCGTCGTAATACCAGAAGTAGGTCGGCATGGTGTCGTTAGTGCATGAAATCACATTGCCCGTTACACTCATCAAAGCGTCGGGCTGAGGAAATACGCTAATGCTTGTCGATGCAGAAATATTAGTCACTTCACTCAAGGCAATGTTAATGGTTCCAGAGGTTCCATTTCCTGAATTGTATGACTGAGAACCCGTCGCAATGTTGAACGAAGACGTCCCCAAATTATCATCTTGAGTAATATCGTCAGAATCCCAAAAAGTAATAGTATACGGCGGATTCGAAAGAGTGAAATTTACGTTAGCGTATGAGGCACTTGTTTGATTGGTCACCGTTCCGCTTGTGTATACAGCGCTTCCCGCCGAATTGTTAATCGTGAAGTACGGGTCTGCAGTACTGAATACATCGTCAGCATCGCCACTCCAGTTTCCGTTCACGCCAGCAAGGTTTACTGAAGTGATAACATAGTTTGAAATAACGGTTTGCAGCGCAGCCGTGTAGGTTCCTGGAGCAGGATAATTAACAGGTGCAGGATCTGCCCCTGTTCCCGTTTGACCGTTTCCGAAATCCCATGTATAAGTGGTAAGCTGTCCTGCATCTCCGCCGATTGTTGCAACATAATCGACATCTAAAGAACCGCATCCGGCAGATTGGTCGAATGCAAACGTGGAAGTTCCTCCAGGTCCCTGCTCAACAATAAGCGTAATAATAAAACTGTCGTTTTGAGTGACTTCAAATCCAAATGCTTCAGCTAGGGCAGTAATACTAATTACAATGTCATAGGTGCCAGGTAAGACGGGGGTTCCACAAATGGTGGCACAACCGTAATTCTCCCCTTGTGGCGGATAGAAAATTCCATCGGCATCGTTCAGTGTAAATTCCAATCCAAAAGGTATTCCTGAAACATCTGTAATGGTCAATTGCAACAAAGTAGCGTTAACTCCAGAGCCTGGGTCAACCACGTCTGTTGGAATGAAGAAGGTCATCACCTGCTCGTAATAAACACCAGTTGTTGCGTTCGGTGGAATGGCAGGACATATTTGAGGTGTCCCTGTTGTGTTGGTGCACGTGAGGTCAGGAGTACACGTAGGACATTGTGCATTCGCGGCGAAAATTCCAACAAAGAAAACCGCTAAAAAGACGTAGATATTTTTCATAGGTTAAGGTTAAAGCTAATGCTCATTCAAGTTTAGGTATTTTTTTCTAATTGTGCAATGCTTTCCCTAATAAAAGTAACAAAGAGATTCTATCTTCGCATTCAATATGAAACAGTCCATTTCCAGAAAATTATTCGCCTACCTCATTAACGGTTTAGTGCTCGCCCTTCCCGTATACATTACGGGTTATGTTATATATACCATCTTCGACTCACTCGATCGCGTTATTCCAATTGAACATAAGTACCCTGGATTGGGAATTGTTCTTCTGCTCATAACACTTGTAATTTTGGGCTTTCTTGGAGCAAAAATTATTAATGAGCAGATAAGAACTCGCTTTTCAAAATTCTTAGATCGCATTCCATTTATTAAAACTATTTATAAGAGCATTACTGATATGCTCGGTGCATTTGTCGGAAATAAGAAGCGCTTCAACAAGCCTGTTTTAGTAAGATTAAGCAAGGACAACGAATTGGAAGTCATCGGTTTTGTTACAGACGAAGATCTTCAAGAAATTGGAGAAGCAGATGCTGGAAAGGTTGGCGTCTATGTTCCTATGAGTTATAGCTTTTCAGGACACCTCGTTATTGTGCCGCGCAGCAATGTGAAGCCTATTACAGGCAACTCTTTAGAGCTTATGAAATACGTTGTAAGCGGTGGCGTTGTAGAATTCGAGCCTGAAAAAAATGAAGGAACGAAATAAGGCACTGGTCTTACTTCACTTCATTGTTTTCCTTTGGGGATTCACCGGAATCCTCGGAAAAGAACTGAACTTTTCCGTTACTGTTTTAGTCTTCTTGCGCATGATGGTGGCTCTGATCTCCATTGCGATTTATAAATATTTCTGGAAAAAATCATTTGTCGTTTCGCGCTTCGATCTTCTAAAACTTTTATTCGTGGGTGTGCTCACTGCGGCTCATTGGCTCTGCTTTTTCTACAGCATTCACATCAGCAATGTCAGCACGGCACTTGCTGTAATTAGCACAACCGCCTTCTTCGTTGCACTAATTTCTCCGATGTTTACACGAAAGAAATTTGTGTGGAAGGAACTTGCGCTGGGCACCCTGGTAACCGCTGGTGTCGCAGTTATTTTCAATGTTGAAATGGAATACGCCTGGGGAATAGTCTTCGCGCTTTTAGCCGCTTTGTTCGCGGCTATTTTTTCTTCGTTCAATGGGAAATTCATTCGAACGATTCACGCGAGCAACATTGCTTTTTATGAAATGCTCGGAGGAAGTTTAGTGCTGGTCGCTGTTATTTCATTTCAACAAGAATGGAATATAATATCCGAATTATCGAGCTACGATTGGCTCTTGGTTATTCTACTCGGAACGGTTACCACTGCATTCGCGTTCATTGCGAGTGTAAATGTCATGAAGCATCTCTCTCCCTTCTCGTGCGCCATTGCCATTAACCTCGAGCCTGTTTATACGATTGTGCTTGCTTTACTTTTTTACGGACAATCGGAATACATGCGTCCACTTTTTTACGTCGGAGCAGTCCTTATTCTTTCGAGTGTGTGGTTAGAGAGTTTGTTGCGGAAAAAGCCCTCTACTTGAAAACATAAGCTCTAACATAATCTACCGCAAAGGAATTCTTTTCTAATGCTAATCTATTTTCAGATTGCTGAACCGCCATGTCTACCAAGAGTTTCATGGGTGATCGCGGAAAGACATTTTCTTCTCTTCCCGCTACAATCTTACCGTCTTTGCGATCGCTCGGTTTTTTATAACGATAAAGCGTACGCATCTCCTTTCCGTCTGTATACCAAACAATCGCGTTCTCTGTCCACAACACGCCATAGGTGTGCATGCCTTCTGATCCATCGAAAGGAAGCTTCGTACCTGCACCTGACATTTTTTTATTATAATGCGTGGTCATGTGCTGAATACGTGCTTGCTTCTTCTGACTAAAACCTCCAAAAACATTCTCTTCATTCCAAAACTCAAACACATCAATCTCGTTGTTCGTTCCATCGGATTCTCCATACAGCCAAAACGCTGGCCACGCATCTCTTCCCTTCGGCAGCTTGCAACGAATTTCATAATACCCCCAATGGAAAAGTTCTTTCGATTCGAACTCGCCTGTGTCGTAATTGAAATTACCCTTGCGCTCTTTCATTCCGTCGGTAATCCAAACGTAAAAGGTCTGATCCCTTCTTTCTTTGGGCACAGTCGTAATAACAGCCAAACCCTCTTTCACTTTAACACTCTCCTTGGTGAGCCACTGTTGCGTAATCTTCTGATCGGCATCGCGTGTAACGCCTTCGCGAATGGTCCATTTTTGCTCGTTAAGTCGAGTCCCATCAAACTCATCGCTGAACGCAAGTTTCATGGGGATGTTCATTCCACGGAAATTAATTAGGGTGTCCTTCGACTGTGCGAAAACAAATGCAGGCGCAATTGCGCAAACAACGACAAGCAACTTCTTCCACATAAAATATTATTTTTTAGGTTGAAACCACGATGAATATAGGACATAGTTGTTCGCTATGCGCTGCACTTCGCCTTGAAACAATTCCGGAGAAAGGTCTTTGATTTTTTTTGCTGGAATACCGGCGTAAACACTTCCACTTTTCACATGCGTTCCCTCGGTAAGAATAGCGCCGGCTGCAATAATGCAGTTCTCTTCAATCACGCAATTATCCATGACTATTGCACCCATTCCAATAAGTACATTGTCGTGAATGGTGCATCCGTGAACCATGGCCCTGTGGCCAATGCTGACGTTGTTGCCAATTTTAGTTCCGGCCTTCTGATAGGTGCCGTGAATAATAGCACCGTCTTGAATGTTTACTTTATTGCCTATTTCAATGGTGTTCACGTCGCCGCGAACCACAGCCGTGAACCACACGCTGCATTGATCTCCCATCGTAACTTGTCCGACTATTGTTGCGTTTTCAGCAATGAAACAATCGTTTCCCCAAACAGGGGAGACGCCGTTAACAGGGAGTATTAAAGGCATAGTTTCGAATTACAATGGAATATTTCCGTGCTTCTTGCGAGGCATTTTCTCTACTTTATTCTCCAACATTTCGAACGCACGAATCAACTTCTCGCGAGTTACTGCAGGCTCTATTACTTCGTCTACATATCCGCGTTCAGCGGCGCTGTAAGGGTTTGCGAAGAGCGTCGCATACTCGGCTTCCTTCTCTTTCAACTTCGCGTCTTTATCGACAGCTTCTGCAATTTCTTTTTTGAAGATAATTTCGGCAGCGCCTTTCGCGCCCATTACAGCAATCTCTGCAGATGGCCAAGCGAAGTTCATGTCTGCACCAATGTGCTTGCTGTTCATTACGTCATACGCTCCGCCGTAGGCTTTGCGGGTAATGACAGTTACACGCGGAACCGTTGCTTCGCTAAACGCGTAAAGCAATTTCGCTCCGTTCGAAATAATTCCGTTCCACTCTTGATCGGTTCCAGGCAAGAATCCAGGAACGTCTTCCAACACCAATAATGGAATGTTAAACGCATCGCAGAATCTTACGAAGCGTGCAGCCTTGTTGCTGCTTTTAATGTCTAACACTCCAGCTAAAAACGCTGGCTGATTCGCAACAATACCAATGCTCCTTCCTGCAAGGCGAGCGAATCCGACAACTATATTCTCAGCATAATCTTTATGTACTTCCAACCAAGACTCTTCGTCTACAACGGCTGCAATAACTTCTTTGATATCGTAAGGTTGATTCGGATTCGCAGGAATAATTCCATTCAACCCTTCTCTTCTTTCGTTGCCCGCTTCGTAAGGCAAGCGCGCTGGAGTTTCCTCACAGTTTTGAGGCATGTACGAAAGCATTTGACGAATCACCTTCAACGCAGCTACATCGTTCTCTGCCGTCAAATGCGTAACACCACTTTTCGTGCTGTGTGCACTTGCACCGCCCAAATCTTCACTGCTTACTTCTTCGTGTGTTACGGTCTTCACTACGTTCGGACCAGTCACAAACATGTAGCTCGTGTTTTCCACCATAACAATGAAATCTGTTAAGGCCGGAGAATACACAGCACCGCCAGCGCAAGGTCCCATGATCGCACTCAACTGTGGCACAACACCGCTGGCTTGAACATTCTTGTAGAAAATGTCGGCATAGCCGCCAAGACTCACCACGCCTTCCTGAATGCGCGCGCCACCACTGTCGTTTAGACCAATCAACGGCGCGCCGTTTTTCATGGACAAGTCCATGATTTTGCAAATCTTCTGCGCGTGCGCTTCAGCAAGCGATCCGCCCATTACGGTAAAATCTTGAGAGAAAACATACACCAAGCGACCGTTGATTTTACCGTATCCGGTAACCACACCGTCGCCCAAATATTTTTCATTTTCTAATCCGAAATTGGTGCTGCGGTGTGTTACCAGCATTCCGATTTCTTCGAAAGAGTTTGAATCTAATAATACTTCTAATCGCTCACGAGCTGTGAGTTTACCTTTTTTGTGTTGCGACTCTATACGCTTCGCACCACCACCCAATAAAGCTTCTTGCTTCTTCTGTTCGAGATTGGCTAATTTTTCTTGCATGCGGCAAATTTAAGATTATTCCGCTGTGCCTGCTACATCGAATTCCACAACTACCTCCGTTCCGCCGTTGTTAAACATGCATCTATCGGCTAAGCGTTGCATCAAAAAGACTCCTCTTCCGTGAGGCAATTCAATGTTTTCAGGAGCGGTGGGGTCTGGTAAATTTTCATAATCGAAACCCGGACCCTCGTCAGAAATAATAAATCGCAAAGTCTTTTCATTCTCTAACTCGAAGGTCAAAGACACTTGAAGCTCACTGCTCATGCGGTTTCCGTGAACAACTGCGTTATTCACTGCTTCCGTAAGACATATCAAGACTTCCCCGTAATAATCTTCCTTTACATTGTATTCACTGCAAACATCGTCTACAAGCTTTTCAGCTAAATGTATGCTTTCAAGCACGGATGGAAAACGAAGTTGTCTGCGACCTTGGATCATGAATTAATTTTTGCGTATCAAAAATGAGAAAAAAAACGCGATGTTCAATTTATTTCTTTCAGGAATTTCTGAAATAACGAATCGCCTTCTCTTTGTAATAGGGTTTTAAGTTCGGAGAAACGGAACGCAGGGTCTCAACTCCCTTTTGTTTGTTTTTCAAAAATTCTTCGTATTTCTTAGGGTTTCCAATGGGAGCATTCAAAGCTTCATTGCTCTTCCGCTCTTCATCCATCTCGCGAACACGTTCGGCTTCTTCAGCTTTCAGTAAGCGGATCATAATATCGTTTTGTCTGCGAATGCTCTCCTCAGTAACCTGATTGTTCACAATGTCGCGTTGCAGCTTTTCCATCTCCTTCGCAATTTGCTTCAATTCATTGCCAGCACCACTTCCGTCTTCGTTCAATTCATTGCCCTTCTCTTCCATCATCTTGCGAATGGCAGCTTGCTTCGCTGCCATCTGCGCCAATTCTTTCGCCATGCCTTCATCGCCGCCACTCTTCGATCCGCCTGAATTGTTCTTCCCTTGATTCTGTCCTTTTTTCTTCGCCTCTTCCAACTGCTTCTGCAGGCCTTCTTGCATGCGCTTCATCTGCGCTGCCGAGGCTTTGCTCTTGCCCTTTCCTTTCCCCTTTCCGCCGGGCTTGTTGCAACTGCCTTTGCCTTCTTTTTTCGATTTCGATTCAGACTGCATCTGCGCTTGCATCTGTTGAAGGGCATCGTCTAACAACAACGCCAAGTTGTTATAACCCGTCATGGCCGACTGCTGATTTTGCGTAATGCGCGGCATGTTTCCATCTGGAAAATCTTTCATGACGCGGTCGAGGTTCGCGTTGATCTCGTTGATCTCGTGATTCACCGTTGAGCTAATCTCAGGAACACGTTTGCTTAACGCGAAGAGACTGTCTTCAATCATGCGCGAATCGTCTTTCAACTTACGCTGACGTTGCGCCAAGGTCTTCATGCGCGGATCATTGGCTTGTGTCTTCTTCGTTTCTTCCATGAGCGCCTCTTGATCGAAACTCACAGATAAAATGTTCTCTAACAAGGCGCGCATGGCAGCCATGTCTTCTTCGTGTTGCTCTTGCTCTGCGGCTTCCATGCCGTCTTGCATTTCGCTCGCCATTTGCTTCATCTTCTCTGCGGCTTTCTTCTGCGACTTCGAAGCGTTGGCTTTTTTATTTTGTTTCAATTCGGAAGAAGATTTTTCTTGCTCGTCGTCTATCTCTTTTTTCAATCCTTCCGTATCCGGAATCTCTTGCGGAGTCTCCAATTCCTTGTTCAATTCTTCCGCCTCTTTCAACTCTTTCTTTACGTCTTCGAACTCTTTGTTCAACTGCTCTTGCTCTTTCAGTTTTTCTTCGGCACTCTTCGACTCGTCGTTGGCTAACTTCTCTTGCTTGTCGGCTAATTCATTGAGTTTCTCTGCGGCTTCCTTCAACTTTTCTTCGACCTCTAATTCTTTGAATTGCTCCAACGCGCGATCCAATTCTTTCTCTAAATCTTCGGTTGAAAGATTCATCTTTTCTATCTCTTTTCGAAGCTCATCTTTATTCAATTCGTTCATGAGTTTTTGCAACTCTTCCATCATCTCGCGCATTTCAGGACTGAGCATTTCGTTCATCAGACGCTCCAACTCTTTTTGCTTTTCAGCTAGCTGTTCGTCTTTCTGTTCTTGGTTGCGCTGCTGGTTCTGCTTTTGAATTTCTTTGACTTGCTCTTCTAATTTCTTCTGGCGCTCAATAAGGTCCTCCAACTTTTTCTTATCCTGCCAATTCAAATTTTGCTTCTCGAGCATTTCGCGTTCGAGTTGCTTCATTTCTTTTTGAAGTTTTTCCGCTTCGCGCAAGCTCGATTCCAATTGGTCTTTGATGCTTTCGCTTTGCTCGTTGCGCATTTCCTTCAGTTCTTCTTCCGTCGGATTCGTGAATTGTCTAACTTGGGAGCGGGTGCTCTTCGCGCCATGCACACCGTCGTTGTCCCACACTTCGAAGAAGTAATTCACTTCGTCGCCGGGTTCTAGGTTGAAGATTGAGAAATCTACTGCGTGGAAAAACTGATCTCCGGTTGTTCCCACTTCAAACTGAATGGGCAACACGGTTGCGCTTTCTACGGCCTTACCGTCGCGCATTTGAACGGCGGTGAAGGTGAGTTTCGTAAGGCCGTAATCGTCTTGAATACCTCCGGTGAAATAGTGAACGTAACGTGAAGTAGAATCGGTTTCATCTTGAACGCTAATGCTCGGGTATCCGTCGGCCACTACGTTCACTTGATACGACAGGGCGTTTCCATTTTGCACTTGTTCGTTTTGTGGAATGACGCTGTATGCAAAATTCTGCGAAGCATTTTCGCGGTGCTCGAATCCGTCGCCCGTTTCTTCGAAAGGTGATTTGCCCGCTGTAGTTTCAAACAGCACGGAAGAAGTGTTTTCTCCAGCAATTTTCCAAACGAGTTGCGTTCCTTCCGGGACCAATAGATCGCCGGTGTTATTCACTACAGTATTTTCTTTTTTCAGGTAGGAAGGGTAATTCACTTCAATCTGAAACAGAGTCAGCTTAGGCATTTGAAGCACGTCGAGGTTATATCCTTTGCTGTGAAATTTTCCACCATAAAATACAATCACCGCGTCTTCCTTCACATTCGAAAGGGTGTAGGAAAAGTCAATGTTACTCTTCTTCACCATCTGAAATTTCTGTCCGTTTACTTCAATGAATACCTGCGCTGGAATTTCTTTTCCTGTCACTTGCATGCGAACTTCATAGTCGGTGTTTTCGATGGCTGTGAGCGTATCGTTCAGCATGTCCATAGAGAAAGGCGCTTCCTCTTCAATGATCTCGTTGTAGCGCAACAAGCGGTCGGTAGGTTTTAAAATGAAGGAAGGCGTGATTAAAAACAGCACTCCGAAAACAGCAACCAACGGAAGCAAGTAGCGCAAATATTTTTTGTTCTTCTTCACATCAATGGCCGCTGTGAAAGGCACGGGGCGAAGCGATTGCATGCGTTGTGCTATGCTCGCTTGAAGCAAACTGCTTTCCGCATGTTCGTTCAGTTGTGATTGAAGTTGAAGGGTATTCAGAAGTCGATCGTCTACTTCAGGAAAGTGCTTCCCGATAATGGAGGCGGCTTGTTCGTAGCTTATGTGCTTTCCCAACTTCAACATAGAAAAAAACGGCAATGCAATTCTTGAAACGAAGAAATAAGCAGCAGAGGCTAAAAATCCGAAGAAGAAAAAGGTGCGAACTGTTGGACCAAAGTGACCAAAATATTCAAGAGTAACAAGAATCAAATACAACCCTAAGAAAAGCGCGGCTACATACAGAAGCCCTTGAACCATGCGGTTCTTGTAGTACTTCCGAATGAAGTCGTCTAAGCGTTGTATGAGTTGTTCGTATGCGTTCATGCTACTTTCTTCAGCATTGAAAGATACAAACGAATTTGTTTGACACTTATTTTTTCGGAATGGAAATACATACGTTTTGTGCTTCGGTAAAGAATCGCAACGCTTCCCATCCGCCTTCGCGGCCCACGCCCGATTGTTTCACTCCGCCAAACGGTGTGCGCAAGTCTCTTTCCAACCAACAGTTAACCCACACAATTCCGGTTTGAAGATTTCCTGCAAGACGGTGCGCCACGGTAACGTTGGTGGTCCAGATGCTGGCTGCCAATCCGTACTTCGTGCTGTTCGCTAACACTTGCACTTCCTCTTCCGTTTCGAAGGGTTGAAGGGTAATTACCGGACCGAAGATTTCTTCCTGATTGGTTCTACAGGAAGCGTTCAATCCCTCGATAATTGTGGGTTGCATGAAGTAACCGCCAGCGTTTTCACCTTCCAATACAACACGCTCGCCACCGCAAATAACAGTGCCGCCTTCTTGCTTCGCCAATTCAACAAAAGAAAGCACTTTGTTCAGGTGTGGTTCGCTCACTAAAGCGCCCATTTTCGTTTTGTCTTCGGAAGGATTTCCTGGGACGATGCGCGAAACTTTTTCAATTAACGCTGCTTTGAATTTTTCGTAAATGCCGCTTTGCACGTAGAGGCGTGATCCGCAAAGGCAGATCTGTCCTTGGTTTGCGAAAGACGTGCGAACGGTGGTTGAAAGCGCTTCATCGAAATCGCAATCGTTGAAGATGATGTTCGCATTTTTTCCACCTAACTCCAACGACATCTTTTTGAATTTCGGAGCCACTACTGAAGCAATGTGCGCGCCTGTTGCGGTGCCGCCTGTAAACGAGATGGCTTTAATGCCGTTGTGCTGCACAATGGCCTCGCCGGCTTCCGGGCCGTAACCGTGAACAATGTTCAAGACACCGGCAGGCAGGCCTGCTTCGGCGCAAAGCTTTGAAAAAAGATACGCGGTATACGGAGTAATTTCTGAAGGCTTCGCCACCACGCAGTTTCCTGCGGCAAGGGCGGGCGCTATTTTCCAAGTAAATAAATACAAGGGAAGGTTCCAAGGAGAAATACATCCGACCACGCCAATGGGCTTGCGCAAGGTGTAGTTGATGTATTCGGTATTCGGATGAGCCTCGCTGGCGAAGTGCAAAATGCCTGTTGCGAAGAAGCGAATGTTCGCTTCAGCGCGAGGAATGTCCACGGCGCGAGAAAGCGAAATGGGCTTTCCATTGTCGAGGGTTTCGGCTTGCGCGAGTGCTTCAGAATTGGATTTTATAAGATCTGCGAGGCGAATGAGCACCTCCGAGCGCTTTTCCACAGAAAGATTTGACCACGAAGGGAAGGCCGCTTCAGCGGCCGTAACTGCCGCGTCTACATCGGCTTGTTCGCTGCGCGGAATAAGGCTGAAAACCTTACCAGTAGAAGGATCTACGTTGTCTATGGTCTGTCCGGAAACGGCAGAAACAAACGTTCCGTTGATGTAGTTCTGAAGTGAAATCACAAGCTTATTTTTATAAAACGAAGATAGAAACAGAAAAATACTTGGTGTTATGAAAAGAAAGTATTTATTTTGCAGTCGCTTTTCGAAGGAGAAGTGAGATTGCCCGATCGTCTAATGGCAGGACAACTGTTTTTGGTGCAGTTTATATAGGTTCGAATCCTGTTCGGGCAACAATCGAAAAGCCGCTTCAATGAAGCGGCTTTTTTTATTCTTAATTTGCAAAAAATACTCGCATTGAAAAACATTGCTATTCTCGGTTCAACCGGCTCAATCGGAACTCAAACTCTTGAAGTGATTCAAGAACATCTCGATCAATTTTGTGTGGAAGTGTTAACGGCACACAGCAACAGCGCGCTGCTTATTCAGCAAGCGTTGAAATTCAATCCGAATGCAGTGGTTATTTCCGACGAATCGAAATACGCTGAAGTGAAAGAAGGACTCGCTTCCACAGACATTAAGGTGTATGCGGGAAAGCAAGCGTTGGAGCAGATCGTAGAGATGGACAGTATAGACATTGTGCTAACCGCGTTGGTAGGCGCAGCGGGACTTCCGCCAACGGTGAAGGCTATTCTTGCTAAGAAGAACATTGCGTTAGCGAACAAAGAAACGTTGGTTGTTGCTGGAGAAATTATTACTCAGCTTGCGAAAGAAAACGGAGTGAATATTTATCCGGTAGACAGCGAACACAGTGCTATTTTCCAATGTTTGGCTGGCGAGTGGCACAACCCGATTGAAAAAATTATTCTTACCGCGAGTGGTGGTCCGTTCAGACAAAAGCCTGCTGAAGAATTAGCAGAAGTAACGAAGGCACAAGCTCTCAAACATCCGAATTGGACCATGGGCGCGAAGATTACCATTGACTCTGCAACCCTTATGAACAAAGGGTTAGAGGTTATTGAAGCGAAGTGGTTATTTAATTTGAAGCCATCGCAAATAGACGTGGTGGTTCATCCGCAAAGTATTATTCACAGTTTGGTTCAGTTTGAAGATGGCAGCATGAAAGCGCAGTTGGGATTGCCAGATATGAAGTTGCCGATCCTATACGCCATGGCTTATCCGCAACGTGTGAAGACCGACTGGCCTCGCTTCAACTTCATGGATTATCCGCAGTTCACGTTTGAGAAGCCGCGCATTGAAGTGTTCCGTTGTTTGGGTCTTGCCTTCGAGGCATTGGAACAAGGCGGAAACGCTCCGTGTATTTTGAATGCCGCAAATGAAATTGCGGTTGCTCGATTCTTAAACGACGAAATTAAATTCCTTCAAATCGCAGAAACGGTAGAAAAAACGCTTCAAAAAGCATCGTTCATTGCGAAGCCTTCGTTGGAAGAGTTGATTGCGAGTGATGCGGAAGCGAGGGGGATTGCGGAAGAAATTTCTTTAGCCTAACAGCGCCGAACAATCGGTCTGGAAGCCTTGCAAAATGATTTGCATGGCAATACAAATTAGACATATCCGATCGCTATTCGTCGATTTGTAAATAAAACTATTACCTTTAGCTAACCGCAACAAACCTGCGCCTATCGCGCTACAATGACATGTATTGGGTAGGTTCGTAGCGCGTATAAGGTAGTTAGCAGAAATGGCAGGGCGACCCGTATCAACAGACAGATTGGATAACTTTTGGCAAAAAAACATCTCTCATAACGACCTAAATATTAACTTTGACAACAAACATTTTGACAATGGAAAAAATAAAATTTATAGACCTTTTTTGTGGCATCGGTGGCTTTCGGACAGCTATGGACCAAGCTTGTATAGAAAACGACTTAATTCCTCAATGTGTTTTTTCATCGGACATTGACAAATATTGTCAAGACAGTTACGAAGCTAACTTTGGACACAGACCATCGGGTGACATTACAAAAGTTGACGAAAAAGACATTCCCGACCACGACATTTTATTTGCAGGTTTTCCTTGCCAACCATTCAGTATCATTGGACAAATGCAAGGTTTTAACGACATTAGAGGAACACTCTTTTTTGACATAGCACGAATTATAAAACATAAAAAGCCAAAGGCTTTTATTCTTGAAAATGTAAAGCAACTAGTTGGACACAATGGAGGCGAAACTCTAAAAACAATTATAAAAACCTTAGAAAAAGATTTAGGTTACACAGTAAAATTTGCTGTTTTAAACGCACTTGATTATGGACTTCCTCAAAAGCGTGAACGTGTAATTATAGTTGGACACAGAGAACCAATTATGTTTAGCTATCCATCACCAGTTAAACCTTTTAAACCTTTGTCTGAAATTCTTGAAAAAAAGGTTGACAAAAAACATTACGCATCCGAATACATTGCACAAAAACGTAAGGAAACACACAAATCAGCTTACAAACTTTCTATTTGGCACGAAAACAAAGCGGGCAATATATGTTCTTATCCATACTCTTGTGCTTTACGTGCAGGTGCATCTTACAACTACTTGCTTGTAAACGGAGAAAGAAGATTAACACCAAGAGAAATGTTTCGTTTACAAGGCTTTCCCGACAGTTATAAAATTGTAGTTGCAGACGGACAAGCACGAAAACAAGCTGGAAATGCTGTTCCAGTAAACATAGTTAAAGCAGTTATTTTAAAATTATTACCGTTTGTTGCAACCAGTATGGATATGACTTCGGTTTTAAGAGAATATGAAGTAAGATATGGAGAACAATAAATCACCGAAATTAAGAACAGTAAATAAATCAGTTTCAGCTTTTCCATTAAACGAATTTCCGAAAGAGTTTCCCTTTTTACTTGGTAAAGAACTTATCTATTTGCTTGCTTCAAAAGGCAAACCCGAACTTGAAGGTTCTGAATGGGAAAGCATTTTTGCAACTTGTATTGGCGCAGACTGGAAACCTTCAAATGTTGGACTGGACGATGTTGTAATGGGCAACACCGCTTGGGGCGCAAAGACAGTTAAAGCTACAAAACCATCGACACAGAAAAAAGTAAGACTTATATCGGGACGTAATTCTCCAAATTATTCATTTGGCGAACGTAGCGACCAAAAAGCAGATGCAAATTTAATCGGTAAATTAGTGCTTGACATTTGGAATGAAAGAGTATCTGCAATTCGTGAAAAATTCAAGCATTTAAGAACAATTGTTTTAATCAAATCCAACGACCTTTCAGAAGTTGTGGTTTTTGAATTTGACACTATTCGTTACGACCATGAACTTTACAAATGGGAATGGAATAAGAACAATAATCTTGTTGGAACTCATTTAAAAACAGACGAACATTGCTTTACTTGGCAACCTCACGGCTCACAGTTTACAATTATAGAAGAGGTTCCAGAAAAAAGTTTAGTAATAAAAATCAAGCAACCAAAGACCCTTGACAAAGACCAAATTTTAAAAGCATTAGGCTTCGACAAATCTTGGGTGACAGTAACTCAAAAGACGAGTAAATCTTGACCCGAGAAAGAGCCACATCTGCTAACACGGGTTTGGCAAAAGTGGCGGTTCAGTGCTCCGCAGACACATTTGTGGTTATTCAAAGTTTGGTTCTCCGCATCAACATTTGTGGTGAAAATCGCCACCTTCGCCAAGCCCGAAAACGTTAGGCAACATTAAAAAAAGAGAAACATTGACTCAATCAAAATTTAGAAACAAATGAAAACAACGACAACTATTTTTATGCTATTGCTTTCTTTTGGAAGCGTATTTGCACAGTTGCCTAAGCTTTACATTCATATTGTATCGCACAATGAGCCGACTGATAGTTTAGACAAACTTCCAGGAACCAAGTATTTTAATGCAAAGTCTAATGCTTTGCAAATGGCAGATATTGTTGATAGTAAAAATGCAAAATGGAATTTACAGACATCGGATGGCTTTGTTATCGGGGCATTAAATTATGATGCGGCTGGAACTACTTCGACAGATATCTTTGAAATATTAGCAAACCCACCATATAACGATAACATTGAAATTGATCCACGATCTAAGAATAAAAATGGTCGTAATATAGCTGATCAATGGTACTTATTGGATTCATGTGGAGCAAATCCCACAATGACTTTAGGAGGATTTATATGGGCTGTATGTCCACCTGCAACCAGTTCAAGTATTGATTGGTTTCAATATCGAAATCCAATTATTGGAAATATATATGGAAATTCATGGCAATGCTCAATTTTGTCAGGAGCAGGAAGTCTTTTTCCTCATTGTAATGACTTAAATGATTTTGGAATTTTCAAGCCACTCTCGACAACAAATTTTTATACCCATGACACAAGCCTGACCAATAACTTATGGTGTATGGGTGTAGGTTGCGCGCCCGTTTTAGACTCTTTATCAGATGAGCAATCAATAATAGATTTAATACAAGGGCAAGTTGATAGTATACAAAATGGTCTTTGGCCAGCCAATAAATTTTATGTTACTAGAATAATGACAAATCAACGAGAATATGGACCTACGTTCTTTCAAAAAATATCAAAAGTAATTGACTCATTAAATCTTATCCCTTCTTCACAATTACAGTGGGCTACCATTAATGAAACATTCACTGCGTTTCAATCTTGGCAAACTTCAAGCGGCTCAGATTATAGTCAATGGCAATGCGGACAAACTATAACAGGAATAGACGAGATTGCAAAAGGTAATAACCATATAATTTACCCTAATCCATTCAATAATATTATAACAATTGACTTTTATGACGAGCAAAAACATCGATTAGAAATAGTAGATTTTTTAGGCAGAGTGATTTATACAAGTATAGTTCAATCAGACACCTCTGTTGACTTATCCAAATTCTTAAATGGTATATACTTAGTTCGTGTAGACGATAAAGCAGAAAAGATTATAAAACATTAACGATTGCCTAACAGCACCTACAAGAAATTGGCGGTTCAGTGGTTAAATGAAGTTTTGTGCTTCGTATTAAGTTCAGTGCTGGCAGACAATTTAGTGCTTCGAAATCGCCAACTTCTTGTAGCTGCAAAACGTTATG
>Ga0114980_10000007_pt1 | contig 124457 bp, 111 predicted proteins | sample S_140806_EF_Meta_FD_87018 | JGI IMG/M metagenome (GOLD analysis project Ga0114980, IMG submission 87018) | Freshwater microbial communities from Lake Simoncouche, Canada to study carbon cycling - S_140806_EF_MetaG | ecosystem: Environmental > Aquatic > Freshwater > Lake | place: Lake...
AACATAGCTGCTTTTTCTTCCAATGTAGGGTAGACATCTTGCTCGCCAAATCCTTGCTTAATCGTATTTACAGCACTGTCGAATCCACCATCTTTTTCTTTGCCGAAAACATCTGAATTGAATTCTGCACGCATGAGTTCTACCAACTCCATGTATTCATTCATGGTCGGATAGCTTGCGTTTTTTGAATGAATTCCCTTTGCATCGAGTGCTTCATGGTCATAGTCGTCTAATAGCTGAAGACCAATACTAAACTGATTCAACCAAGCATAGTCTTCTGCAGTTGCTTTTTCCTCGATGGCTCTGCTCAGAATTCGAATGCCATCATGAAGCACTTGTATTTCCTTATTCTTTTGTTCTAAGCGTTTTTCATTGATTGCAACACCTTCTATTAAATAATCTTTCAATCGTTTAGTAGCCCATTGACGGAATTCAATACCCCTCTTGCTATTTACTCTGTAGCCAACAGAAATGATTAAATCTAAATTGAAGTAATCGATCTCTCTGGAAACCTGCCTTTTTCCTTCTTGTTGAACTGTTCGGATTTTACGAACAGTTGCTTTGGCAGAAAGCTCTTCTGAAAGGAAAATTCTCTTAATGTGTTCGCTAATATTCGCTTTACTAGAATCAAATAATTGAATGATTTGACTTTGATTTAACCAAACGGTGTCGCCGTCGAATTGAACTTCAATATGAGTTTGGCCTTCTAGTGATGCATAAATTTCAATCTTATTTTCCATAATGTTATTCCTTTAAAGTGATTTTCTGATTGTGCAAATAGCTTGATCAAGCCATTCAAAAATACAATTCTGAAACGCCAAATGCGAATTAAGATTTCAACAGAATTGGTATTGATTTTCAGTGCTTAAGCTTGTAGTCGAAGATGTGTGTTTGGTCTTAAATGAGCATTATTCTTTTAGAAAAGGTGTGATCGAACTTTTGCTTTCAATACTTGTTCATTGATAAAGATTAAATAACTGTGCAAGCGATAAATGTAGTCTGGTTAAAACGCGATTTGAGGTTCGTAGATCACGAGCCGCTCTTTCATGCGCAAGGGGCCGAATTGCCATTTGTTCTGCTTTACATTTTCGAGCCTTCAGTTATGAATCATCATGATTCAGATGCGCGTCATTGGCGATTTGTTTATGAGTCGCTTCAAGATTTAAATCAACGGCTGAAGCCTTTCAATAAACACATTGAAATCTTTCACGACGAAGCCATGCGTGTGTTCGAGGAACTGACTTTGAACTTCAACATACAAACTGTTTTTTCTTCGCAAGAATCGGGAAACCTATTGACGTACGAACGCGACATTCACATGTCGGAGTTCTTTCATTCCAAGAATATTCAATGGAACGAATTTCAAACCAATGGCGTTGTTAGAAGACTTAAGTCTCGTCCGCAATGGCCGAAGATGTGGGAAGATACCATGCGAACGCCTTCGTTCAATGTTCAGTTAGATTCACTTCAAATTTATAATTTCAATTCAGAAATTACTTTTCATTCAAATCGAAATTCACTTCCAACAGAAATCACAGAACGCAATCCAAATTTTCAACCCGGTGGAGAATCGTGGGCGTGGAAATACCTCAAGAATTTCATTGCTGAGCGAAGCGTGAATTACAGCAAACACATCAGCAGTCCTTCGCTCAGTCGGAAAGGCTGCAGCCGTCTTTCGCCATACTTGGCGTATGGAAACATAAGCATGCGAGCTGTTTATCAGTATACCGTTCAACATTATCAGACTTCAACGAACAAGCGTGCGCTTTCGAATTTCATTTCTCGCTTGCATTGGCATTGCCACTTCATTCAAAAATTTGAAACGGAATGCCGGTATGAAATAGAGAACATCAATCGAGCGTACAACGTCTTGGTTAAGCCGAAGAATGAAATGTATATAAAGGCCTGGCAGGAAGGAATGACGGGCGTTCCGCTTGTAGATGCGTGCATGCGTTGTCTAAAGGAAACGGGATACATTAACTTCCGCATGCGCGCCATGGTGGTTTCGTTTTTCGTTTTCAACTTGTGGCAAGACTGGCGCGAGCTTCATTTTTTAGCGCGCATGTTTCTCGATTACGAACCGGGAATTCACTATCCGCAAATTCAAATGCAAAGCGGAACCACAGGCATCAATACCATTCGCATTTACAATCCGATCGTAAATTCAGAGAAGCACGATGCGAATGGCGACTTCATTAAACAATGGATTCCTGAATTGCGAAACATTCCGGAAGCCTTCATTCACGAGCCTCACAAGCTTTCGGTTATTGAACAAGAAATGTATGGTTGTGTCATTGGAAGGGACTATCCAATGCCCATTGTCGATGTGGAAGAAACTCGAAAACACGCAAGTGAAATCGTTTGGAGTTTCAGAAAGAAAGATGAAGTGAAGGTGGAAGGAAAACGTATTTTGAAGGCGCATGTGAGTCGAACCCGAGAAAAAAAGAAATAAAGAAGCGGAGCAATATTTTTAGTTTTATTTGCTTTATATCGATGTAATATTAACCTTATGAAATACTTACTTCTTTGCATGAGCGTGATTTTATTTAATGGACTGCACGCGATAGATAATTACAGTTCGAATGAAACATTAAATGTTTTAGCATTCTCGGGATTGAAATTCCGAGACAAGCCTGAAGGAAATGTTTTGCAAACCATACCATATGGATCAAAAGTCGTGACACTTGAACCAAAAAACTATGACTATCTTAAAACTGTTGAAGGAATAAAAGGTGCTTGGGTAAAAGTGAATTTTAACGGCAATTTCGGATATGTTTTCGATGGATTTCTTTCGAGTTTGCCAGCGCCGAATCTTTCTGATGAAAATCTTGGAGTATATGTTAAAAGAGTGTTTAGAGCTATCAGCAATGAAATTCCTTTGTCATTCCTCAAGGACAATGAATTAGGCGAAAGCGGCAGTAATGTTCTTTTTCTTGAGTGGAAAAATCAGAAGTGTGCATACGAAGAGAGTTTTTATTACGAGGGCGGTGGAGAAAGTCTTTGTATCCCTGGAGTGTCAATGGAAGAGGCTTATTTGTTGATGCGCATTATTGAGCGAGAAACATTTAAGGAAACGCTTGAATTATTAATTAATGAGAACACGGACAAACGGCCTTATAGTCAATTTGTATTAAATGGTATCTCATACCAAACATCTGAAAATGGTTCAAGAACAGAAAATAGAGACTTCTACACTTGTGAGTTATATATGGGCTGCGAGTATCGGCTCACAATTGTTAAGCATAATGGCTACGTCATTATTAATATAGGCGGAGGATGTTAAGTGATTTGGTTGCGATTAATTAATACTTGATTCAAGATAAATAGCATTACTTTTATTTTCTAAGATAAAAGTTCATTCCATGATTAAATTTAATTTCTACACAGTCGCTATCATGTCAATTTTTGTAGCGGCGTGCGCTCAAGCGAATCCTTCCGAATCGAAGACGGTTACTCCTACTATTGACAAGCTTCCGGCTGAATTTGTTCTTTTTGAAGGTGAGAAAATTATTGATGTAGGAGATTTAGATGGAGACTTCAAAGGTGACGCTTTTGCTTTTTGCACCAAGAAAGATTTGCCAGCGGGTTTTTTGGTCTATTTGAGTAAAAGCGATAAATACACATATTCAGAATTCGAAGAGTTGGATGGTTGGGGAGAACCTATGTCAAGAAAAGTTACACGTCAGGATAATTCTATCTTCATTGAAGGTATTGGTTTGTATGTGTTCGATAAGGTTGAAATAAAATATGACTCATCCACGAATGAACTTTATTTTGAAAAGTTTGAATATGAGTATTCGACAAGAGATCATGAAGTATACAATGAAGGAGTCTTTTACCTTTCATCTGGGCAGTATGTTGGGACCAAAGACGGAAAAGAGTTAAGTGTTCATCCGAGTAGAATTAAAATAGAAGACAGTAAGTCGCTACTAGGTATGAATAATGATAACTAAATCACAATATCAAATCTACATTGTTAGAAAGGTGCTAAAGGGGAATATATTTCTCTCGAAATATCAACCAATCTTTGCCGAATGAAGTTTCATTCAATTCTACTTGTGATGCTAGTTGTACAATCCTGCTCAAGTGCGAGCACGAATAAACAGAATAATTCACTTAGCCAACAGATTCAATCACCGGAAAAAGACGTGAAAAAAGATTCACTTCCGCAAGAGAAGTTGCTGCCTGTTAGGCCCGAGTTGGTAGACGTTCAAATCGTAAGTTCTGCAATTAAAGTTGATCTCAAATACACGTATTCAGATAATTTTATTGGCGATACGCTATACTTTTTAATCAAGAAGGCCTATCTGCAAAAAGATGTTGCGCAGAAATTGGCAGAAGCACAGCGGTTATTAACCACAATGAATCCAGACCTGCATTTGTTGGTCTACGACGCCATTCGTCCGAGAGAAGTGCAAACGCGCATGTGGATGGCCTTGGATTCGATACCCGTTTCTCAACGTGTAAATTTCGTCTCCAATCCGAAAAACGGAAGTATACACAACTATGGAGCGGCAGTAGATTTAACCATTTGTGATGGCAGCGGCAAGCCACTCGATATGGGTGCTGGATTCGATGACATTCGGAAAATTGCATACCCATCTATGGAGAAACGATTTTTGCAATCGGGCCAGTTAACGCAAATGCACATCGACAACAGAAATATCCTTCGCGGTGTAATGCGCAAGGCGGGATTTTCGAGTATCCCAACTGAGTGGTGGCACTTCAATTCCTGTTCAAGACAAAATGCTAAAGCGAAGTATAAAATAATGGAGACTGAGGCGGATATTTTCGTTTCGAATTAAATTAATTTCACCCGCTGTTGAAAGCTTAATCTGAATGAACTAACTTAGTCTAATTATGAAAAATCTCTTAATACTTTTTGTTTTCCTCGGATTAGGATCAACAATTTTTGGTCAGACAAAGCCCTACTCAGACGGAAGTTATGAGTTTAGAATTTTCGATAAGGAATATCAGAAATCAACAGCAATTTGTAAAGTGACAATTACTGGAAGTAAAATTCAAGCAAGGGTAGTAGAATGTTTGCTAGATGACATATACACAGAGAATCAACTCGTTTACAAAGGAACCCTAAAAAAGATTGGTAAGTATTGGTATATTATCGAACCTGGATCGCTGCCAGTTTCCGATCCGGATTTTGAATTTTCCTCAACGCGCATTGATTTCAATAGACGAATGATAATTCATTACTAAAAGATAACGACATGAAAAAACTATTTTTATTCTTATTCCTCCTTCCAATTTCAATTTTTGCTCAAACTGAATTGATCATTCAAGGAGATGTGGTAAACATTCGCAAATCACCCAACGTGCAAGGTGAGGTTGTAGTCAAAGCGAAAAGGTTCGAGCGTTTATCCGTTTTGCAAAAGGCATCACAAGATTTTATTGGGGGAGTAACAGACTACTGGTATCGCGTTCAAACCGCTTCGGGAAAGGTAGGTTATGTGTTTGGGAATTTTACTTCTTTGAAAATGGAAGGACAAAAGACGGAAGTTCTTGTTTTGACAGATATGTTTTTTGGCGATTGCTTGCATCTTGCATTTGGTGACCACAGTTTTGGTTTGGCCTATAACAATTTCGGTTCAGTCGATGATTTAATCGATGACGCGGATTCTGATTCTCCAAAGTACGTTGGTAAAAAGTTCAGAGTAACCTATAACGATTTGTTCACCATGTATTACGAAGCTTGCAATGGAGATTTACCAGGTAAATTAATCAAGACTGAAACCATTGTGAATTTGCAGTTGGTGAATTAATACGTTTTGTATGGAATCTTGAATTCACTTCAAGTTTCCTTCTACTTTAGCGTTCAGATTTTGAACAATGGAAGATATCAGTTGGTTGTCTCGAACGAGTTTGTTAATAGGTGAAGAGACTCTTCGCAAATTAACCACGAAGCATGTCATGGTAGTAGGAATGGGCGGCGTAGGATCCTTCGCAGCGGAATTCATTGCGCGCTCAGGCATAGGTAAAATGACGATTATAGATGGTGATGTCGTTGATCCGACGAATCGAAATCGTCAGCTTCCAGCACTTGCAACCAACCATGGTGAATCGAAAGTGGAGATCATGGCAGATCGCATTCGCGCTATTAATCCAGAAATAGAATTGACCGTGGTGAAAGAGTTTGTAAATCCAACTATGGTCGAGGAACACTTGAAAAGTAAGCCAGATTATCTCATAGACGCCATCGATAGCATTACGCCAAAGCTCACCTTTATTCGAATGGCATTTGAGCATAAAATTCCTTTGGTAAGTAGCATGGGGGCAGGAGCCAAGTTGGATCCAACGAAACTTCAGGTCGTAGATATTTCGAAAACCTACAACTGTCCTTTTGCGCAGCAAATAAGAAAGAATTTAAAATCGAGCGGCATTCGCAAAGGTGTGAAGGTGGTCTTCAGCCCCGAACTTCCAATTAAAGAAAGTCTTATGCTAACCGATGGAAAGAATTATAAGAAGTCGGCATACGGAACCATATCCTACATGCCGGCTACTTTTGGAAGCGTGGTAGCCTCAGTTGCAATTAGAGATTTAATGCAAGCTTAGTCGTACTTCGGCTTCTTGTCGCGCTTTTCAGCTTTCTTTTCTTTAGCTGTTTTTGTAGGAACTTTTTTCTCTTCCTTTTTAACGTCTTTTCCTTTTCCCATGATGTTTGTTATTAATGGTTAACGTGTCGAATTTAAGGTGAAATTTTTATTTCAACTCAAAATCTTTGAAATCGAATCCAGGACTGACTTGACAACCCACCAAACAAAATTCAGAATGCGCCGCCAAACGGGCGCCAAACCAAATGCCTGCGGGCACAACGTGCTGAAGCACTTCGCCATTCAAAATATCTTTCCCAAGTCTTGTTATTGTTTCATTTCCATTCGAATCGATTTCAATAATTTCCAACGTTTGTCCGTCGTGGAAGTACCAAATTTCATCACTTTTTATTCGGTGAAGGGCCGATGTTTGTCCTTTTTCAAGAAGAAAATAGATGCTGGTACAAATTGAACGTTCTCCTTCAAATCCTTCAAACTGAAATGATTTTTCACTTCGGAATGTTTCTTTGTAATAGCCACCTTCAGGATGAGGTAAGAGACTAAAGTGATTGATGTAAAAATGTGAAGTCATTTTTTTTGTGAAAGGTAAAGTGATTTTTTTTTTACAAGGAGGATAGGAAAATGTTAAATTTGATTCATTATGAAAAAATCTGTAAAAATTGGTTTAATAATAGGGGGAACATCTCTTATTCTCGGATTAGCTGGTTTGTTTTGGTACCTAGGTATGTCGAACAACAACAAGCTCATTGCTAAAATACCCAAGGATGCCGCAATGGTGTTCAAAGCTGACGTGAAAAGCTTAGCTGATAAATCGGAGTTTAAGCAATGGAAAGATTTAGCCATGTTCGACGAGATGGGTAAAGACGGAGAAGTGTTTAATGAAGTGCTCGATCATCCAAAGAAAAGTGGAGTGAATTTTTTACAAAACGCTTATGGATTCGTGGGTAAAGGTGACGAACAATACGGTGGAATTGTTTTCGGAATAAATGATGCAAAAGATTTTGAAGAAACCGTTGCCAAAATGGGTGATGGAGCTGAAATTCAGAAGACAGATGGATTGTATACCGCTGAATTGGACAAAGGCGATGTGGCTTTAGTTTGGGACAAGAATGTGGCTCTTCTGTATTTCAGAAATGCAGACGATGTTATGGAAAAAGCAAAGCAGGCCTTTGCTCAAGACGAGGACATGAGCATGTTAGAAAACGATACCTACATGGAATATGAGTCTTTAGATGCTGACCTAGGGTTGTACATGAACGCGAAGAATTTCCAGGAGTTAGTTGGGAGTCTGGGTAATACCCCACAAGGTCAATTGATGGCAATGGACAAAGTAGAGGGTATAGGTATGACTGTTCTTTTCGAAGACAAACAGATGCTTGTAGACGCCACTTATTACCCTATAGAAGGTGCAACTCCGGAAGAAATTTCTATGATGAAGGAAGAGGGTGTATCAGCAGATTTAATGAAGCTGATTTCTCCCACACAACCCAAAGGATTTTATGCAGCGAATATGAATCTTGATAAATTTCTAGGTCTTTATCCTCAACTCAATGAAGAGATGATGAAGGACGGATTTTCAATAGATGAATTTAAAAATGGGTTAACAGGAGAGATGTCTTTCTCATTGATAGACATTAAAAATGTGCAAACCATTGGGGAAGTGGCAGACTACAGCAATTGGGACCCTTATGGAATGTATGGTTCTGAAGTGCCAATGAAAAAAGACACAATGAACGAATTAACGCCAATTTATAAAATCAATCTTGGAGTGAAAGATCGCGGAATGATTGATAATCTTATTGCGAAATTTATTTCAAAAATGAATGAACCGTCGCTTGAGCTATCCGATCTAGAAGGAATCGATGAGTTTAAGTTTGATACCTATGAGTCTCCTGAAATCTTTGCTCAAGAACCAAAAGCAAAACGCTACCAATACAACAATTTAGAGGTGTTGGAAACGGAAGGAGTGAAATTATTCTTCAAATATGAAGGCAATTATCTTTCGATTTCAAACGATGAATCGGCTTTCGCTTCACAAAACTTCACATGGGAAGATGAATTAGAAGAAATGCTTACTGAAAAGGCGGGGTCGGGATACATGGACATGAACTATAAGAATTATCCTGACATTGAGCGAGAGAATAAAAATACGGTTGACGAAATGAAAAGCTTTTTAGAGATGCTAGACAATATGAAGCTTTCTTCAGATGGTATGACCATGCATTTCGAAATGAATTTCACAGAAAGCCCAGATCACATTCTATGGCGCATGATGAAAACCATTGACGCAAAAGTTTCAGAAAAGAAAAGAAGCTAAAATTAATTCGTGGAATAATTCACCACATCAATTTGTAAATTCCCATTTAGAGCTACAGTAATTTGTAGCTCTTTTTGTGTAGGATAGAATCCTGTAATCTTAAGAGTATTCAATAAACCTTTCAAATTAACGCCAGGCATTAATTCACCATTCAATTGTTTCTCAATCTCTATTTTTGCAGATTGGAGAATAGGGGTAAGGTCTACATTACATGCATTTTGAATGGTCTCTGCGAGTTTGGTTTGAAAGACATCCACTCCAGCATTCATAAGAACGTGTTTCGATTTGCTATCCACTTCAATAGAACTCACGCTCATTTTATTGGTTGAAGGGTCTACGTTAGGGGTGAGAGCTAAAAAGAATTTACAATTTTTATATTTCTTGAAGCCAACCTTCATGTCGCACAAAACTTCGACTTGTATTTTTTGATTGCCCAATCCGGAAAGCACAAGGTTTTTTACGGTTATGCTTTTCTTCTGATCATCACTAGCAAAGGTGCTACCAGCGGTCATTTCATTCACTTTGGTGGAAAGAGTTTCGTAGCTCGATTTAATAGGCATCTGAATTACAAAGCCTGAAGTCATTTCATTTTGAACATTCAGAAGAGGAAGCGGCGGAACAACAGCACTTTCATTTTTGTCCAAACTCATCACAGGAGTTGCGTCAATGCCCAAGTTCACTTGAAGAATATTTCCATAGCCATACATAGGTCCTAACTTAAAATTAGTGGCGTTGAAGGTGAGATAGCCGTATCCCGGAATTTCCATTTGACTGTTCAATTGCTTCCACGCTTCATTAGCGTAGCTTTTAAAGTCTACTTGTAGACATTGTTGGTCTATGTATTTGCAAACGTCGAGTAGGGCTGGCTGCATGGCCTTCATGATTTCGCCAGTCATATCAATTTTTAAAAATGTCAACTCACAAGGATCTATTGGATTCAATTTCGAAAGAGAAGTTGAAGTGACAAGTTGATAGTTTTCATTCATGGAAAGATTGGTGGAAAATTCAATTTCAACTCTTCGCTTGGTTTCGTTTCCACTTCCACAAGAAAAAGGAATACGCGGATGAACACAATTTCCCCAAACGCAACCGGTGCAATAGTTTCCTTCAATGCCATACCAAGCCTTGGTTCCAACAACGAATTTATTTCCAACTACATAACCGTTTAAGTTTTCTCGAAACACATCGTACTTTGCTTGCGGTCCGTCACATGCACCGAATGAAGCGAAATTGGGCCATTCCGGATTTCTAATAATAGGCGAAGAAGATTCGTTCGCGAATTTTAAGATGGGGTCAATGGAAATATTCACGGGAATATTGATATGAGATACAGAAGGGGGCGGCCCAACTGGAATTTCCATATTTGCCATTTCAGGAAGAGGAGCTGTTATTTTACAAGATGTCACGGACAGCGCAACAAACGACAAAATGAATATATAAAAAGGTGTTTTTTTGGAAATCATAGTTTGAAGATATTTCATTGTAAAATTACAAGTGATTATGCCTTATTTTCGTTTCAAATTATTAACTATGAAATCATTTCGACTTTTACTTGTTTTATCTCTGTTTGCTTTTTCCGGAAAAATCTTTTCTCAGGGAATGCCAATTTCAGTTATTGTTTCAAACGCAGATTGCGCTGTAACAGTTACCGGTACTTATGCCGATTCTTTAACCGGTGCAAGCGGAACGTTCCAACTTTTTGCTGCTGATCCATCTGGAAGCTCATTTACGGGCCTTATCGCGATAAATACTTTTATGACGAATTACATTGTTACCGTGTGTGCAACAGATTGCAATGGAATTACCAATTGCGCTTCAGGTCCGATGGTTCCTGGTACTGTAACGACATTCAACATTGACATGGGTAATGGAGGTGGAGTAATTGACAATGACGGAGACGGTTTCAGCAGTTTCTCTGATTGTAACGATAACAACGCTGCGATTAATGCGAACGCAACGGAAGTATGCGATGGCATAGATAATAATTGTGACGGTGTTGTAGACGAAGGATGTTCAACAGGTGGTTGTACAACTGATATCGTTTTGGTTGCTGATTCTTTGATTTCAGATCCATTTAACGTGGTAATTTTTATGCCTGGAGCAAACAGCGCTATGGGAACATACATTTGGAGTTTTGGTGATGGCAATACTGCAACAACAATGTTTCCAACTTGGCAATATACAGAGATTGGCACTTACACCGTTTGTGTTACTGTTGCTTTTCCAGATGGTTGCACGGCAACAGATTGCGTTACTTTCACAGTTAACGCAGACGGATCAACTACTCCAGGTGGAATTAATTCGCAAGGCTTCACCTTGAATGTTGTTGGAACCATGCCAAGCCCGAATGCAGTTGCTGAAATTTCTTCTGCAAACGATTTCATGATTTTCCCAAATCCAGTTTCTGAGTCAGCAACCATTCAATGGAACGCTACTTCAACTGAGCAAGGAAGATTAGATATCTTCAATGCACAAGGACAAATCATTTCTACAGAGCGTTACAACGTATCTGCAGGCGCTCAACAAGTTCAGTTGAACACACAGTCACTTTCTGCCGGAATGTACATTGTTCGCAGTGTATCGAACGCAGGTGCTGTTCGTCAAACGACTTTTGTAAAGTAATTCGTAAGTCTTATTTTATTTGGAAGGGTCGACCGTTGGTCGGCCCTTTTTTGTTCGCTTATGAATAAGTCTCATGTTAAAGAATTTGGAGATGAAGAAAGACATCACCACGAATCATATGAATATAGCGAATTTCTTTTACAGGTGAGGTTTAAACCGCTTTCGATTCGTTCAGCAAACGGGGTAGTTGCAAACAAAAAGAGCCGCAGGTGCGGCTCTTTTAAGTTTTGAAGTAGGGAAGGGGTTAGGCCTCTTCTACTGGTGCATTTGCTCCGCGCTTCGCCATAATGTTGACTAAGTCTTCGCTGTTGCCTACTAACATTTTTTGGAATCGACGTCCACCTGTACCAGCAGGTATTGGGTGACCAACGATAACGTTTTCTTTCAATCCGTTCAAGAAGTCTGTTTTTCCTTGTACAGCTGCTTCGTTCAATACTTTCGTAGTCTCTTGGAACGACGCTGCAGAGATCCATGAATCTGTTTGCAACGATGCTCTTGTGATACCTTGAAGAATTGGGCGAGCAGTAGCTGTAATGGCTTCACGAGATTCCATAACAATGCGGTCTTTACGCTTCAACTCAGAGTTTTCAGTTCTGAATTGCAATGCAGAAATAACCTGACCTGCTAAGAATTTCTCAGAATCTCCGGGTTCAGTAACAACTACTTTGTCGAATAACAAATCGTTTTCATCAATGAATTCCGCTTTGTCTACAGTGCTTCCTTGTAAGAAACGCGTATCACCAGCATCAAGAATTTCAACTTTGCGCATCATTTGACGAACAATAACTTCGAAATGCTTGTCATTGATTTTCACACCTTGTAAACGATATACTTCTTGAATTTCATTCACCAAGTATTCTTGAACTGCAGTTGGTCCTTGAATGTCTAGGATATCTCCAGGAGAGATAGCACCATCAGACAATTGCATACCTGCACGAACGAAGTCACCGTCTTGAACTAAGATGTGCTTAGCAAGGTTGATCAAATATTTCTTTTCTTCTCCAGTGCGTGAGCGAAGGATAATCTCGCGGTTACCGCGTTTGATTTTTCCGTATTCAACGATACCGTCGATTTCCGCAACGTTTGCTGGGTTCGATGGGTTACGTGCTTCGAACAATTCGGTAACACGTGGAAGACCACCGGTGATGTCACCACCACGACCCGCCATACGAGGGATCTTAGCAAGAATACTACCCTTGGTAATTTTCACTTTGTTCTCGGTGTTCAAGTGAGCACCTACTGGAAGCGAATATACCTTCACCACTTCTTTGCCGCGAACGACTTCGATGCTTGGGTTTTTCTTCTTGTCTTTTGTCTCAATAATAATTTTCTCAGAGAATCCGGTTTGCTCATCGACTTCTGTTTTGAAGGTAATTCCTTCTTCAATAGCGTCGAAGTTAATCGTTCCATCTTCTTCAGTGATGATCACACTGTTGAACGGATCGAATTCACAAATCACATCATTCTTCTTCACGATATCTCCAGTGTTTACAAGCAGAACCGAACCGTAAGGAAGGTTCATTGTAGCCATGGTGATACCTGTTTTCTCATCGTTGATTTTCAATTCAGCAGAACGAGCAACAACTACAGTAACTGTAACATTGTTTTCTTTTCTTTCAACTGTACGAAGATCTTCGATTTCAACGATACCAGGATATTTCGCTTTCAAGTCAGAATCAATAGCCGAACCCGACGCAGCACCACCCGTGTGGAACGTACGAAGAGTCAACTGTGTACCAGGCTCTCCAATAGACTGTGCAGCAATAACTCCAACAGCCAATCCTTCTTGAACCAAACGAGCAGAGGCAAGGTCACGACCGTAACACTTCGCACAAACACCACGTTTGCTTTCGCAGGTTAATACAGAACGAATTTCCACTTCTTCAATTCCAGCTGCTTCAATAGCATCTGCAATCTCTTCAGAAATTTCTTGAACAGACTCTACAAGTAGTTCGTTTGTTTCTGGGTGGTATACATCGTGCACAGAAGTTCTACCTAAGATACGATCGCGAAGACTTTCAACAATTTCATCAGATTTCTTCAATGCATTTGTATTCAATCCGCGAAGTGTACCACAGTCAACTTCGTTAATAATAACGTCTTGAGCAACGTCAACCAAACGACGAGTTAAGTAACCCGCATCCGCCGTTTTCAATGCTGTATCGGCCAAACCTTTACGAGCACCGTGGGTAGAGATGAAGTACTCTAAGATCGACAAACCTTCTTTAAAGTTCGCCAAGATCGGGTTCTCAATCATGTCTTGTCCACCCGCTGCAGCGTTCTTCTGTGGCTTAGCCATCAGACCACGCATACCTGCTAACTGACGAATTTGTTCTTTAGATCCACGAGCTCCAGAATCATACATCATGTAGATGCTATTGAATCCTTGTTGGTCGGTCTTCAAACGATCCATAAGGATGTTTGTCAAACGCGAGTTCGTGTTCGTCCAGATGTCAATGATTTGGTTGTAACGTTCGTTGTTCGTAATAAGACCCATGTTATAGTTCTCAAATACTTCAGCAACTTTGTTCGTCGCTTCGCCAACAAGTTTTTCTTTCTCGTTAGGGACAACAACGTCTGTCAATTTGAACGACAATCCGCCCTTGAATGCCCAATAGTATCCTAGATCTTTCATGTCATCTAAGAACTTCGCAGCACGAGCAATACCAACAATCTTTAGAATGTTTCCGATAATATCACGGAGCGCTTTCTTGGTAAGAAGTTGATTAATGAATCCAACTTCAGGTGGAACAATTGCGTTAAACAATACACGTCCTGCAGTTGTCTCAATAATACTTGGCTCATCGTTCATATCGTACCAACGTACTTTAATGAACGCGTGTAAGTCTAATTGTCCTTCGTTGAAGGCGATAATAACTTCTTCTTTTGAATAGTAAGTTCTTCCTTCACCACGACAAGGTTTCTCTTCAGTACCCTCACGGCCTTTAGTAATATAATAAAGACCCAAGACCATATCTTGTGATGGAACCGTAATCGGTGCACCATTCGCAGGGTTAAGGATATTGTGAGAAGCTAACATTAACAATTGGGCTTCCAAAATTGCAGCACTTCCAAGTGGAACGTGAACAGCCATTTGGTCACCATCAAAGTCAGCGTTGAATGCCGTACAAACAAGTGGGTGAAGTTGAATTGCTTTTCCTTCAATCAACTTTGGTTGGAATGATTGAATACCAAGTCTGTGAAGGGTAGGAGCACGGTTCAACAAGACTGGGTGTCCTTTCAAAATATTCTCAAGGATATCCCAAACAATTGCTTCTTTTTTATCTACGATTTTCTTTGCAGATTTAACTGTCTTCACAATACCACGCTCAATCATCTTACGAATGATAAATGGTTTGAAAAGCTCAGCTGCCATATCTTTTGGCAATCCACATTCGTGTAGTTTCAATTCTGGTCCAACAACAATTACCGAACGAGCAGAATAGTCAACACGCTTACCCAACAAGTTCTGACGGAAACGTCCTTGCTTACCTTTCAAAGAATCTGAAAGTGATTTAAGCGGACGATTGCTTTCAGTCTTAACAGCAGAAGATTTACGGCTGTTATCGAACAATGAATCTACCGCTTCTTGAAGCATACGCTTCTCGTTACGCAAGATTACATCAGGTGCTTTAATTTCTAAAAGACGCTTAAGACGGTTGTTACGAATAATAACACGACGGTAAAGGTCATTTAAATCGGAAGTTGCGAAACGACCACCATCCAATGGAACAAGTGGACGAAGTTCTGGTGGAATAACCGGAACTACACGAGTGATCATCCACTCTGGGCGGTTGATTACACGCGTGTTTGCATCACGGAAGCTCTCAACAACACTCAAGCGCTTTAACGCTTCGTTTTTACGCTGTTGTGAAGTCTCACGGTTTGCCTTGTCGCGCAATTCAAATGACAAAGCATCTAAATCTAAACGAGCTAACAAATCATGAAGTGCTTCAGCACCCATTTTCGCTACGAATTTGTTTGGATCTTTATCATCCAAGTACTGATTCTCACGTGGAAGTTGCTCTTGGATATCCAAGTATTCTTCTTCAGTTAAGAATTGTCCAGCTTCCAATCCTCCTCCTTCTGCATCTGTAACCGGACCAGCATTAATTACAACATAACGTTCGTAATAAATGATTTGATCTAATTTCTTAGAAGGCATACCCAATAGGTAACCAATTTTGTTTGGAAGTGAACGGAAGTACCAAATGTGAGCTACCGGAACAGTAAGGGAAATATGTCCCATACGCTCGCGACGAACTTTCTTTTCAGTAACCTCAACACCACAACGGTCACAAACAATACCCTTATATCGGATACGCTTGTATTTTCCGCAATGACATTCGTAGTCTTTTACAGGACCGAAAATCTTTTCACAGAAAAGACCTTCGCGCTCTGGCTTATAGGTACGGTAGTTAATGGTTTCTGGCTTCATTACCTCGCCAGAAGATCTCTCTAAGATCTCTTCTGGTGAAGCTAATGAGATAGTGATTGATTTAAAATCACTGGTTGGTTTTGCTACTTTTTTTGCTTGAAGCATTTTGTGCAGTTTGAATGTCTATGTTAAAATTTCTTTTCGTTGTCTGATGAATTAATTCTGATTCAGATTAATGCTTAATCCTAATCCTCTTAATTCATGTAGCAATACATTGAACGATTCTGGAATACCAGGCTGTGGCATGGCATCTCCTTTAACAATCGCTTCGTACGTCTTCGCTCTTCCGATTACATCATCAGATTTAACGGTTAAGATTTCTTGAAGGATATTGGCAGCTCCATAAGCTTCCAATGCCCATACTTCCATCTCTCCGAAACGTTGACCTCCGAATTGTGCTTTACCACCCAATGGTTGTTGCGTAATCAATGAGTACGGTCCGATAGAACGCGCGTGCATCTTATCATCTACCATGTGGCTCAGTTTGATCATGTAAATCACACCTACAGTAGCTTGTTGTTCGAAACGAACACCAGTACCACCGTCATACAAGTATGTCACACCAAAGCGTGGTACACCTGCAGCGTCGGTTTGACTAACAATATCATCCATTGATGCACCATCGAAAATAGGAGTAGCGAATGTTTGTCCGGTTTTTTGTCCAGCCCATCCTAAGATGGTTTCGTAAATCTGTCCTAAGTTCATACGTGACGGTACCCCTAGTGGGTTCAACACGATATCTACTGTTGTTCCGTCTTCCAAGAATGGCATGTCTTCATCGCGAACGATACGTGCAACAATACCCTTGTTGCCGTGACGACCTGCCATCTTATCACCCACACGTAATTTACGTTTTTGAGCAATATAAACTTTAGCCAACTTCACGATACCTGCTGGTAGTTCGTCACCAACAGTCAATTGGAACTTCATACGTTTGTATGAACCTAACAATTCATTGTGTTTCAAGTTGAAGTTGTGAACGCAACGACGAACAAGTGAATTCACTTTTTCATCTTTTGTCCAAGACTCTGTATTAACAACACTGTAATCAATTGCTGATAGAACTTTAGCGTTGAACTTCGTTCCTTTTTTAACTTGTTCTTCTTTGAAGTAGTTGAATACACCTTGACAAGGAAGATCCTTAACGATTGCAAGAATCTTGTCTACAAGAATCTTTTTCAATTCACCGTTGTCCTTATCGTGGTCTTTGTCTAATGCTTCAAGAACTGCTTTGTCTGCACTGTTCTTCGTTTTCTTTTCCTTAACTGTTCGGCTGAACAATTTCTTTCCAATTACAACACCTGTTGCACTTGGTGGAACTTTCAATGAAGCGTCTTTTACATCACCAGCGCGCTCACCGAAGATTGCACGAAGAAGTTTTTCTTCTGGTGTTGGATCTGTTTCTCCTTTCGGAGTGATCTTACCAATAAGAATATCTCCTTCTTTCACTTCAGCACCTACGCGGATAATTCCGTTTTCATCTAGATCACGTGTAGCTTCTTCACTTACGTTAGGAATGTCTGATGTTAATTCTTCAACACCACGCTTGGTATCACGCACTTCAGTGGTGTACTCATCGATGTGAATAGAAGTAAACCAGTCATCACGAACAACACGCTCAGAGATAACGATAGCATCCTCGAAGTTGTAACCTTTCCAAGGCATGAATGCCACTTTCAAGTTACGACCTAAAGCCAATTCGCCTTTACGCGTTGCGTATCCTTCAACCAGAATTTGTCCAAGAGTAACTTTGTCTCCTTTCTTCACCATAGGGCGAAGGTTGATACACATACTTTGATTGGTCTTACCGAACTTACGCACCGTGTAAGACTTAGTAGCGCTATCGAAGCTAACCAATTCGTCGTCGTCGTTACGCTTGTATTTGATACGAATTTCTTCGCTATCTACATATTCAATCACACCATCTCCCTCTGCGGTAAGAAGAACACGAGAATCTTTTGCAACGTATGCTTCCAATCCAGTTCCAACGATAGGAGCTTCTGGACGAAGAAGTGGCACGGCTTGACGCATCATGTTCGATCCCATCAACGCACGGTTAGCATCATCGTGTTCCAAGAAAGGAATAAGCGATGCCGCGATAGAAGCGATTTGGTTTGGAGCAACGTCCATGTAAGCAACTGCAGATGGCGCAATAACCGGGAAGTCACCTTCCAAACGCGCTTTCACTTTAGTGCCTAAGAACTTACCTGAATCGTCGATGTCTGCAATCGCTTGTGCAATTACTTTAGAATCTTCGTCTTCAGCAGTAAGGTATGTTACTCCGTTGTTGTTCATAGAAACTTTTCCATTTTCAACCTTGCGGTAAGGAGTTTCGATGAAACCTAATTTGTTAATTTTAGCATAAACGCAAAGAGAAGAAATCAAACCAATGTTTGGTCCTTCCGGAGTTTCAATAGTACACAAGCGACCGTAGTGGGTGTAGTGTACGTCACGAACCTCGAAACCTGCACGCTCACGCGAAAGTCCACCTGGACCAAGTGCCGACATACGGCGCTTGTGGGTAACTTCGGAAAGTGGGTTCGTTTGGTCCATGAACTGAGAAAGCTGGTTTGTTCCGAAGAACGAATTGATAACCGAGCTTAATGTTTTTGCGTTAATCAAGTCAATAGGAGTGAAGACCTCGTTATCACGAACGTTCATACGCTCACGAATGGTACGAGCCATACGAGTCAAACCTACTGCGAATTGATTGTAAAGTTGCTCACCAACAGTACGAACACGACGGTTCGACAAGTGGTCAATATCATCAACGTCTGCCTTCGAGTTAACCAACTCGATTAAGTAACGAATGATGCTTAAGATATCTTCTTTTGTTAAAGTACGTTGATCAAGAGACATGTTCAATCCCAACTTGCGGTTGATACGGAAACGTCCTACTTCACCAAGGTCATAGCGTTGTTCAGAGAAGAACAATTTGTCTATTACACCGCGAGCTGTTTCCAAATCTGGTGGCTCAGCGTTACGCAATTGACGGTAGATGTATTCAACCGCTTCTTTTTCAGAGTTGGTTGTATCCTTTTGAAGAGTATTGTGAATTAATGTGAAGTCAGCAGCATTCGACTCTTCTTTGTGAAGAACGATTACTTTGGTTCCACTTTCAACAATGATATCGATGTGTGCATCTTCAAGAACAACGTCACGATCTAAGATCAATTCGTTACGCTCGATAGAAACAACTTCAGAAGTATCTTCATCTACGAAGTCTTCGATCCAAACTTTCAACACACGTGCTGCAAGTTTACGACCAACAACCTTCTTCAATCCGGCTTTAGAAACTTTCACTTCTTCAGCAAGGTTGAATATTTCAAGGATCTCACGATCGCTTTCGAATCCGATAGCACGAAGTAGGGTAGTTACAGGTAACTTCTTCTTACGATCGATGTAGGCGTACATGGCATTGTTGATGTCTGTCGCGAATTCAATCCAAGAACCCTTGAAAGGAATGATACGAGCAGAGTACAACTTAGTGCCGTTTGCGTGACGTGATTGACCGAAGAACACACCTGGTGAACGGTGCAATTGAGAAACAATTACACGCTCAGCACCATTGATTACAAATGAACCTTGTGGGGTCATGTAAGGAATAGTACCCAAGTAAACGTCTTGCACGATGGTTTCGAAGTCTTCGTGTTCAGGATCGGTACAATAGAGTTTTAATTTTGCTTTTAGTGGAACGCTATACGTTAGTCCGCGTTCGATACACTCTTCTATGGTATATCTCGGAGGATCGATAAAGTAGTCTAAGAACTCCAACACGAACTGGTTGCGCGTGTCTGTAATCGGGAAGTTCTCGGAGAATACCTTGAAAAGACCTTCTGATACTCGGTTTTCAGGATTGGTTTCGAGTTGAAAGAACTCTTTAAACGAAGCTAGCTGAATCTCTAGGAAATCAGGATAGTCGTAAAAATTTTTGGTCGATGAGTAGTTAACTCGATCTGTTAGTTTCTTTAGCGTTGCCAAAGTGTTTCGTTTTAAAGGTTATAAATCCTATGCACAAAAACTGACGGACATTTCCGTCATGAAATAAAAAACAAGTTTAGGCCCACCCGAAGGTAAGGCCTAAACTGAGGTTCAATGTCGTAATCTTACTTGATTTCAACTTTTGCCCCTGCTTCTTCAAGTTGTGTTTTCAAGCCGTTTGCTTCGTCTTTAGTAACACCTTCTTTCAAAGGAGATGGAGCTTTGTCTACTACATCCTTAGCTTCTTTCAAGCCAAGACCAGTAAGATCTTTCACTAATTTAACTATTGCCAATTTGTTTGGACCTGCTTCAGTAAGAATAACATCGAAAGATGTTTGCTCTTCTGCAACTGCAGCTCCAGCGCCAGGACCAGCCATAACAACTGCCGCAGCAGCTGGCTCAATTCCATAATCGTCTTTTAAAATGGTAGCTAATTCGTTAACTTCCTTAACGGTAAGATTAACGAGGCCTTCAGCCATTGCTTTCAAATCTGCCATTGTATTTGATATTAATCGTTTCTTTTAAATTGGAACATATTAGGCGCTATGTTCCTGTTGCGCTTCTTGTTTTTCAGCATGGTTCAAAAGTGCAGAAATAACGTTGCGTGCAGGTGACTGCAACAAACCAATGATTTCGCCAATCATCTCTTCTTTGCTCTTCAGCGCTACAAGAGTGTCTAACTGATCATCTCCAACATATACATCTTCACGAATAAGCGCACCTTTAAGGGCTGGCTTATTTGTACCTTTTCTGAAATCCTTAATCAAACGAGCTGGAACGTTTGCAACTTCTGCAAGCATTACCGCTGTATTGCCTTTCAGCACAGGGTAAAGACCCGAGAAGTCTGTTCCTTCAACACGCTCCATCGCTTTCTTCAACAAGGTGTTTTTCACCACGCGCATTTGCACGTTTTGTTTGAAGCATTCGCGACGAAGATTGCTGGTTGCCTCGGCGTTTAAGGAAACCGTGTCAGTGATATACAAAATGGGAGCATTGCTCAACATTTCCACTAACTCGGCGATTTCTGTGTTCTTTTGTTCTTTGTTCATAAAGTACAATCCTCCGATTTAACCAGCAATTAGCTCACTGATTTGGTTTCAACTTGAACACTTGGACTCATGGTTGAAGAAACATAAATGCTCTTCATATAAGTTCCTTTAGCAGCAGAAGGCTTTAATTTCACCAAAGTAGAAATTAATTCACTTGCATTTTCAGCCAATTGGGTTGCGTCGAAAGACACACGACCAATACTTGCATGAACGATACCAGCTTTATCAACTTTAAAGTCGATGTTTCCAGCCTTCTTTTCTGTAACAGCTTTTCCAACATCCATCGTAACTGTACCGGTCTTCGGGTTAGGCATTAATCCGCGGGGTCCGAGGATTCTACCTAATGCTCCAACCTGTCCCATTACGCTAGGTGTGGTAATAATAACGTCAACGTCGGTCCATCCGCCCTTAATCTTGTCGATGTATTCCGTTAATCCTACGTGGTCTGCGCCTGCTGCTCTAGCCTCTGCTTCCTTGTCAGGAGTACAAAGTACTAAAACGCGAACGTCTTTACCAGTTCCGTGAGGAAGTGATACAGTTCCACGAACCATTTGGTTGGATTTTTTCGGGTCTACTCCGAGGCGAACGGCAAGATCCACAGACGCGTCAAACTTTGTGCTTGTAATTTTCTTAACAAGCGACGCTGCTTCGGGCAAAGAGTACGTTTTTGAATTGTCGTACTGTGCCACTGCGGCTTTCATTTTTTTGCTGAGGGTTCCCATTGCTTAATTACCTCTGATTAAAAAGGGCGTTCACCGGTTACTTGTATACCTAGACTACGTGCTGTACCAGCTACCATTTTCATGGCAGACTCAACGGTAAAACAGTTTAAGTCAGGCATTTTATCTTCTGCAATAGCTTTAACTTGTTCCCAAGTTACGCTACCCACTTTCTGACGGTTAGGTTCTGCAGCACCTTGCTTAGCTTTGGCGGCATCTAACAGTTGAACAGCGGCAGGAGCAGTCTTAATTACAAAGTCAAAGGATTTATCCTTGTACACAGTAATTAACACAGGGCACACTTTACCAGCTTTATCTTGGGTTCTAGCATTGAATTGCTTACAGAACTCCATGATGTTTACACCTTTAGAACCTAATGCAGGTCCTACTGGTGGTGCAGGGTTAGCGGCGCCTCCTTTGATTTGCAGCTTTACAAAACCAGCTACTTCTTTCGCCATATTACTTATTTTATTTATTTTGTTCCGGTGCTTAACGGGAAGCGAAGCGTAACCTTATAAGATTACGTTAAACACCAAAAGCGCGTTTATTCTTTTTCTACTTGCATATAGCTCAACTCCACTGGAGTCTTGCGTCCAAAAATCTTAACACTAACTGTTAACTTTTTCTTGTCTTCGTTAATTTCTTCTACAATCGCACTGAAGTTGTTGAACGGTCCGTCGATAACTTTCACGTTCTCTCCAACTACAAAAGGAATGTTTAACTCTTCTCCTGTTTCAGCTAACTCATCTACTTTTCCTAAAATTCTATTCACTTCGGATAAACGAAGTGCAATAGGCTCACCTCTCTTCTCAGCTCCTAAAAATCCAATAACGTTAGTCACGTTACGAATGATGTGAGGAACTTCTCCGATCAGATTCGCTTCAATTAAAACATAACCCGGAAGGTAGCTACGTTCTTTGCTCACCTTTTTTCCATTGCGGATTTGGAAAACTTTTTCGGTAGGAATGAGAACCTGACTTACGTAATCTGCTAGACCACGGGCCTTGATTTCGCTCTCAATAAATTCCTTAACCTTCTTTTCCTTCCCGCTAATGGCGCGAACCACGTACCACTTTTTTTCAATGTCGCTCATTATTCCGAGTTGTTATGTTAGGCAATAAAGTCATAAATCATTTTAACGATACCCTTGCCAAAAGCAAAGTCCATTAAAAAAATCAAAGCTCCCAATACAATCATAGATACAAACGTAAGTACTGTGCTTTCTTGTAATTCCTTCCAAGACGGCCAAGTTACTTTGTTCATCAACTCATCGTATGATTCTTTCAAATATGTGATAATTGCTGCCATAACTTTAGTTTTCGCACGGGCGCCTGGACTCGAACCAAGATCAACGGTTTTGGAGACCGCTATTCTACCATTGAACTACGCCCGTAAGGTTGTTTCTATAAATGTCAAAAGTGAAGACAGAAACTTACGCAGTTTCCGCCTTCACTATGTTGTACTAAATATTACTTAATGATATCAGTTACTTGTCCAGCACCAACGGTACGGCCACCTTCGCGTATAGCGAAACGAAGACCCTTGTCCATTGCGATCGGAGCAATTAACTTAACTGTGATAGATACGTTATCTCCAGGAAGTACCATTTCGCGACCAGCATCTAGAGAAATCTCTCCAGTTACGTCAGTTGTACGGAAGTAGAACTGTGGACGGTATTTGTTATGGAATGGAGTGTGACGTCCACCTTCTTCTTTCTTCAATACGTAAATCTCAGCTTTGAATTCAGTGTGAGGAAGGATTGAACCTGGAGCACAGATAACCATACCACGACGGATATCGCTCTTTTCAATACCACGCAACAACAAACCAACGTTGTCACCTGCTTCTCCGCGATCTAAGATCTTACGGAACATCTCAACTCCAGTACAAACTGATTTCAATTTTTCTTCGTTGAAACCAATGATATCAACCTCGTTTCCTGTGTTGATAACACCACGCTCAATACGTCCAGTTGCAACAGTACCACGACCAGTGATCGTAAATACATCTTCAACAGACATCAAGAAAGGCTTCTCAGTTTCACGAGGAGGAATTGGAATCCAAGTGTCAACTGCAGCCATCAACTGTAAAACAGTGTCAACCCATTTTTGATCACCATTCAATGCACCCAAAGCAGAACCTTGGATAACAGGAGTATTGTCTCCATCATATTCGTAGAATGATAATAATTCACGAATTTCCATTTCAACTAACTCTAACAATTCTGGATCATCTACCATGTCAACTTTGTTCATGAAAACCACGATACGTGGAACACCAACTTGACGACCTAATAGGATGTGCTCGCGAGTCTGTGGCATTGGACCATCTGTAGCTGCAACAACTAAGATAGCACCATCCATTTGCGCAGCACCAGTAACCATGTTCTTAACGTAGTCAGCGTGACCTGGACAGTCAACGTGAGCATAGTGACGGTTTTCTGTCGCGTACTCAACGTGAGCAGTGTTAATAGTGATACCACGCTCTTTTTCTTCAGGAGCGTTATCGATAGAAGCGAAATCACGCTTCTCTGCTAAACCCGCACCAGCCAATACGTTCGTGATGGCAGCGGTTAACGTAGTTTTACCGTGGTCTACGTGACCAATAGTTCCAATGTTCACGTGGGGTTTGGAACGGTCAAATGCTTCTTTAGCCATTGGTTTGTTTGTTTGTTTGTTTTTTTATTTCTTTCTTTCTTTATTAAATAGCCTTTCTTATCTGTTCAATTGCAAGACTTAAATCACTTCGCACGTTTACGCTAAAACTTTAAAACTACTCTGTAGAGCCGTTGAGGGGATTTGAACCCCTGACCTCTTCCTTACCAAGGAAGTGCTCTACCCCTGAGCTACAACGGCTTGTGGGGAAGTAGAGCGGGAGACGAGGCTCGAACTCGCGACATTTAGCTTGGAAGGCTAATGCTCTACCAACTGAGCTACTCCCGCTTTTAAATGACCGTCAGTCAATTCCACCCTATTAGCCGCAATAAGTGGGGAGAACAGGATTCGAACCTGTGAAGGTGTACACCAACAGATTTACAGTCTGTTCTCGTTGGCCGCTTGAGTATCTCCCCTTTGGAGCCGGTGGAGGGATTCGAACCCCCGACCAGCTGATTACAAATCAGCTGCTCTGGCCAGCTGAGCTACACCGGCGTAAAAAACGTTTTTAGTGATTCAAAGAACTACAACAAAACACCCCTAATCCGTAAATTAGGGGTGCAAATGTAGTTATTATTTTGATATATACAAACTCTGAAACATTTTTTTTTACTGCTTTTCCTTATTTTTTTCAATCTGACGTTTGAGCGCATCAACCGTTAAGTCCACAGCTTCTTCAAATGTCTTGCATTGTTTTTTTGCAAAGAGCTCTGTTCCAGGTACTTTTAAAATAATTTCGGCTATTTTGTTCTCCTGATCCCCGTTTTTATCTAATCGGAGAATAATTTCAGCTTTGTGAATGGCAGGATGAAACACACCTAATTTTTTTGTTTTCTCCTCTACGAATTCGATCAACTGTACGTCGGCGTCGAAATGAATGCTCTGGACGGTAATTTGCATAATCTTTAGTTTTTAGGTGAATTGTTTTCTCTTGGATGTAAATGAGCATGAATGCGTTTCAATCGGTCTGTGCTCAAATGAGTATATACTTGTGTTGCTGCTAAATTAGCGTGTCCCAATATTTCTTTGATGTGATTCAAGTCAGCTCCGTTGTTTAACATGTGTGTTGCAAAACTGTGACGCAAAACATGAGGACTCTTTTTCTTTTGAGTGGTAATCAGGGTAAGGGAAGATTTAACGCGTCTGTAAAAACTAGAGCGGCTTAACGGATTTCCTTTTTCATTCTGAAAAAGCGCAGAGTCCCCACTTTGAAATGTTGATTCGCTCATGTGTAATTTTAACTTCTGCATCATTTCTTCGTTAACGGGGACATATCGAACTTTGTTTCGCTTGCCTAAAACTTTTATTTGGCCAATGCCAAAGTCAATGTCACGGTGCTTTAGGCCCATCATTTCCGACAACCGAATTCCCGTTTCGTAAAATAGCTGAATAAGCAATGCGTTGAGTTTTTCTGAAGCGTTATCTGTGTCGGCAAGCCTATATAAATCAACTCCCTGTTGCTCTTGCAATGTCTCAGGAAGGCGTGAAGGCCGCTTAGGCTTTGTCACTCCTTTTGCGGGATTGAATTCGAGCTCCTTTCGCTTGAGTAAAAATCGAAACCAGGCATTGAGTGCAGACAATTTCCGGTGAATACTTCGTTCAGAAATTTCTTGAATCATGAGTTCGCTGATCCAGCTGCGAATATGCGTGCTATTAATGGATAGCTCACTGGCTATTTCGAATTGAACGCGCATGAATTCTTCAAACTGACCAATATCGCTGCGATAAGCGGAAACTGTATGAACAGAAGATCGCTTTTCGCTGGTTAAGTATTCAAAGAATGGAGTGGTGTTCACTTGGTGAAAATAAAAAAGGTCTCGGGATAACCCAAGACCTTTCGTAAATATTGTTCAATTCAATTAAGAATTCTCTTCACGCTTCATTGCAGCAATGTAAACAGCATGTTTGATTTCGTCACGACGACGAACACTTGGCTTAGTGAATTGTTGACGAGCACGCAATTCTTTAACAACACCAGTTCTTTCAAATTTCTTTTTGAACTTCTTAAGTGCCTTGTCGATGCTTTCGCCTTCTTTTACTGGAATAATTAACATGTCTTTTCTGTTTCTTTAATTGGGCGACAAAAGTAATGAACTTTTTCGATTCTCCAAATCTTATTTAAGAATTTCTCTAGAAATTACTAATTTTTGTATTTCAGAGGTTCCTTCACCAATGGTGCAAAGCTTCGAATCGCGGTAAAACTTCTCAACGGGAAAGTCTTTGGTGTAGCCATATCCTCCAAAAATCTGAACAGCTTCTGTTGCTACGCGCACAGCCACTTCAGAGGCATAATACTTGGCCATTGCCGATTCCTTGGTGAGTTTCTTTTTACTGTTTTTTAAGTGAGCCGCCTGTAAAAGAAGTAATTCAGCCGCTTCAATATCGGTGCTCATGTCTGCAATTTTAAATGCAATGGCTTGGAAGTGGGAAATAGGTTTGCCAAATTGCTCTCTTTCCTTTGAATACTGAACAGCTGCTTCATACGCGCCTTTCGCAATACCCAGTGAAAGTGCTCCAATGCTGATTCTTCCTCCGTCTAAAATTTTCATTGCTTGTTTGAACCCGTCTCCGAGCTTCCCTAATATCTGACTTTCGTGAATACGACAGTCTTCAAAAATAAGTTCAGCCGTTTCAGAGGCACGCATACCTAATTTATTTTCCTTTTTTCCTCCGCTAAATCCCGGCGTGTTTCTTTCAACAATAAAGGCCGTAATCCCATGTGAATCCAGCAAATCACCTGTGCGAACAAGCACAACAGCAACTTCACCGCTAATGCCATGAGTAATCCAGTTCTTTGTTCCGTTAATAACCCAATACTCGCCGTCCTTAACTGCAGTGCACTTCATACGCATAGCATCTGAACCCGTATTCGCTTCGGTTAACCCCCAAGCGCCGATCCATTCACCAGAGGCCAATTTCGGAAGGTATTTTTGTTTCTGTTCTTCGTTTCCGAATTCCAAAATGTGATTTGTGCATAATGAATTGTGCGCTGCGACACTCAAGCCAATGGATCCGCACACTTTAGATATTTCAACGATACAAGAAATGTATTCATAATAACCCAATCCGGCTCCGCCATAAGCTGAAGGCACGAGCACGCCCATAAGTCCAAGCTCACCCATTTTTTGGAATAATTCTTTCGGGAAAATTTGTTCTTCGTCCCAGTGCATGACGTTCGGTCTGATTTCTTTTTCAGCGAAGTCACGAACCATTTGCGAGATCATTGCTTCGCTTTCTTCTTGTTTGAAGTTCATGGTGTTGTAATTCTAATTTTAAAACTTTGCAAAAGTATGAATGGCAGCCTTATTCAAACCAATGATTTCTCTTCCTTTAAGAAAATTTAATTCCATGAGGAAGGAAAAAGCCACCAATTCGGCTCCGGTGCTTTGAATGAGTTGGGCCGCGGCATTAGCTGTTCCCCCGGTTGCAAGAACATCGTCGTGAAGGATCACACGGTCTGTTGATGCCAATGCGTTTTTTTGAATTTCAATTTCAGCATTCCCGTATTCCAGTGAATAAGAGGTTCCTATAACTTCTCCAGGAAGCTTCCCTTTTTTTCGAATACAAATGAAAGGGATGTTAAGCTCAAGAGCAAGGGGCATTCCTAAAAGAAATCCCCGGCTTTCCATAGCTACTATAGCTGATGGGTTGTGTGTTCGAAGTTCGCTAGACATCTCTAGAACAAGCTCCTTCACGAGTTCAGAATTTCGGAAAAGAGGAAGTATATCCTTGAAAATAATCCCTTCAATAGGGAAGTTAGGGACGTCAATAATGAGTTCACGGACTCTTTCCTGTAGTGTTTGCATAAGATTGAAAATCCTTTGCAAGATAAGGCTTTAATCGGTCTTTCGTTTCTGTCGGAATCGCAAGAATTTTTTCAAAATCTTCGACAGATTTTAATGCTCCATTGTTTTTTCGATATAGCGCAATGGCCTTCGCTTCTTTAAAACTCAAGTAGGGGTGAAGTGCCAACTCTTCCTCTGACTTTGTATTAATCCCTAGTGGTTGTATGAGTTCTATGTCTACTCGCAGCGAGGAATGAATACGTTCGAATATGCCCTCTGGAAAATTATAAATTTCAAGAAATTGAAAGCTGTTGGCATATCCACCAAGTTGCTCTCGGTAAAGAAGAATTTTGGAGATCAAATATCCAGGAATTTTTAGTTTTAATAGATCATTCGAGTCGGCACTGTTTATCTCAAGCGAAACGAGTTGCTCTTTTTGAAAAGTCCTATTTTTTTGAAATACGAAAGTATCTGGTTGTGCCCCGAAGGTTGAATCATATTGAAAAACTATGTTGCTTGTAGGATAATAGTACGCTGAAATTTCCTTGTAGGTGAGGTAACAGGTGGCAATGGCTAACCAGATTAAAATACTCACCCGTTGATCTCTTGAAAGTAATTGTTTGGTCATTTTTTTATTTTCAAAATTCATTTTTGAAAATAGTTTGGCCAAGAAAAAGTTATGTGATTTTCGTATAATAAGAATCTAAAACAAAATCAGTAGGCTCACTTTTTTCAATCAGGGTAATGGATTGAAGGGTAAGTTTGTTATGCAATAAATTCCAATAACAAAGATGAAATTATCTTGAGAGCGTAATGTGTCCGAAGATTATTTCATCATCTCCGAATTGAGATTTGTAGAGAATTTTGTATGAATACGTTCCGTTCGGAGCGTAATAATCTCCACCGCGCACATTCCCGGTCCAGAAAAAGTTTTGTTTATTGCCGGTAAAAACAGTCTCTCCCCAACGATCAAACACCGTTATTTCAACTTCGTTTAGTTGATCGAAAACAGGAAACCAAACGTCGTTTATTCCATCGTTATTAGGGGTGAAACTATTCGGAACGAAGAGCGTGAATTCACATTTTTCATACAGAATTTCAATAGTTTCCGTGCGTGTTCCGCAGTAATTCGTAGCTGTTAAAGTGTATGTTCCACTTTCAGATGGAATGATGGATGTGCTTGTTTCAGATGTACTCCAGCTGTATGTTTCGGCTAGATTTTCTCCGGCGTTTAGCGTAATGCGGATATCAGAGCAGCGCGTTAAAGAATCTGGAAGCACATCCAATGGAGCGTAATCCATGAAGATGTCAATACTGTCTAATGAAGTGCATACGCCGTCATTTACAATCACGCTGTAGCTGCCTGGAGAACTTACGGGCAAAACAGTTGCGAGGTTGCCTATGTTCCAGGTGCCAGGAGCACCGGCATTAAGGTTGAGAATTGTTCCTTCACAAATAGTCGTGTCGTTTCCTAAAGAGACAATGGGAGGGAATTGAAACGTTATGTTCACCGTATCAGCACTTATGCACCCGAGGGTATTTAAACTTTGAAAATAAGGGCCTGAAGTGGTGGTTGTAATTTGATTTGAAATAACATTGGTGTTCCAAAGGCCCGTTAAATTCGAATTAATTGTTGCTGTTTCGCTTATGCATAGAAATTGGTCTTGGCCCAAATAGAGCGTGGGAGGAGCGACTTCATTTGCTACGATACTCTCAGCGGTAGCGCAAAAATCGTTGTAAAGCAAAACAGAATAATTACCTCCAGAGTTGATCGTAAGAGTGGGTAAAGTGGAGCCATTGATGTTCCAGCTGAAGGCCGTTGCGTTGGAAAGTGGATCAAGAACAATGCTTTCCCCGGTGCAGAAATAAACACTGTCGGACCAGGTCGCAATTGGATATTGCAGTTCAGAAACAAGGACAACATCGTTCACGCTGCAGGTGCCATTGAATGCTGTAAATGTATACGTTCCCGCTCCAGATATTGTTGGAGCCGTTGTTGTTTGTCCACTAGTAATTGAGCCTGTATTTGTTGTCCAGATCATATTGGTATATGCACCAGAAACTTGCGCGTTGAGAGTCAAAACGCTGTTGTCGCAAACGACGGAATCTGCAGGGACCGTTATCGTTGGGTAGGGAAGAGTAGTGGCTAGAACCGAGTATTGATGGGGTATCCCACATAAGTCTGAATAAGATACTGTAAAGGTAGTGTCAGCAACCATAATTGCATTTATGGTTGCAGCAGTCGGATTATCAATTATTCCGGCGGGTTGCCATTGAATATTGGAAGCTGCATTGTTAGGTGCATTCAATGTTAAAATTCCACCTTCGCATGTGGGTGGCGGCGTTACTAAAGGGTTGACATTACTGGGTAGGCAAACGGTTTGCAAATTATTTAATCCGCCTGTGCTTCCCGCAAAACCGTAATAAACAATCGGATTTCCTAAGAATATTGAATTAACCAAATCTACTGTAGCGCTTAGTCGAAGGTTACAGTCGAAATAGCAACTGAATGTGAGGGTAGGCGCATCCCAAACCATACGAACCTGATGGCTGAGGTTGTCTTCAATATTCGGGTTTGTGGCGTTGGCTTGAACAGGGCCGGCGATGTTATTCGCAGAAGTGTGATTCACAACTCCATTTTTTAAAAAAGCTAGGTGATCGTACCACGGATCATTGTTTGGACTTGAATTTTGGTATGAATCGAATTCTACCGCGAACCCAGTAGGCAAGCCTTCAAATCCCATTCCTCCTCCACCAATTCCCAAAACGTTGGTCCCAGCGGGCTGAAGAATAAAACAATTCCCGTCGGCGCCTCCGTCACTTGCTCCAAAGCTCATAGTGAAATTGAAATCGAAGCTTTGCGTTAAATTAATTGTTGAAGAAGACCACACAGACCCATTTTGCGTGTTGAAAGCAGGTGTAAGGGTGAAACAGTTGGAACCCGTAGCAAACGCGCTGCCATTCGTGACAAATTGCCCGAAGGTAGTTAAAGTGAAAAGTACAAAAACAATTAGCGCAAGCGTGAATCGCATTCTACGAAAGTACGATGATTTGACCTGAATAAAAAAAAGCCCTCATGTGAGGGCTTTTGAAGTGGGAATTACTGGGTTCGAACCAGTGACCCTCTGCTTGTAAGGCAGATGCTCTGAACCAGCTGAGCTAAACTCCCTTCCTTTTTCAGGAGTGCAAATATATAACGTGAATCTGATTCTCCAAAAAAATTATGCGTTTTCTTCTGATTCTTCCTCAGAGCTATCCTCAGAAGTCTCGAAATCAAGCATATCACGACTCTTTAACAGTCCGTACCAACTAAATAATTTTTTAATATCGCTGTCGTAAACACGATCCTCATCGAAGTCAGGAAGAATTTTTCTGAATTCTTCACGCAACGCTGCGCCAGATAAATTGCTTGAAGGATCTTCAGCTTCAGCATAAACATTTTTCATGTTTGAAAGCACCTGCTTCAATGGCACATCTTCCTCATAGGTGAACATGCTAATGTCGGCAAGGGTACTTACTCGCTGGGTGCTTAGGATTGGCTGACGCTTTCCGTCAACTAAGGATTCTGCCACTACAGCAACTTTACCTGCCGATACCACTTTGAACAATCCAGATTTTCCGGATACTGAAATAATTTTTTCTAACTCTGTTGCCATACTTGTTTTTTGAATGGAGGCAAATCTAATCAGTTCGAATAGAAAATTATCAATTCGATGTATAATTTTTCTATCTAACTTGGTCGCATGAATGCAAACATTCTTATTCTTTATGCCGGCGGAACCATTGGAATGTGGGAAGATCCTGCCACGGGGACACTGATTCCGCTTGATCTAAAAGATTTAAATAAGTACCTTCCTGAGATTCAAGGGTTGAACGTCAGCTATGAAGGAATTTCACTGAAAACGCCTATTGACAGCGCTGAACTCACTCCCTCGGTTTGGACTGAGTTGGTTGAAATTATTGAAGCGAATTACAGTTTATTTGACGGATTTGTTATCCTCCACGGCACAGATACGATGGCATACACTGCTTCTGCACTTAGTTTTATGATTCAGGGATTGAACAAGCCGATTATTTTAACCGGTTCGCAATTGCCGTTGGGAAGGCTTCGCACCGATGGAAGAGAAAATTTTATAACAGCAATTGAAATTGCCTCAACAAGAAAAAACAACGAACCATTGGTTCAGGAAGTAGCCATTTGTTTTGGAGAACGTCTGATGCGTGGCAATCGCAGCTGGAAAGCCAACACAGAAATATTTGATGCATTCGACTCCCCGAATTACGGAAACCTGGCCACCATTGGAACGCATATTATTTTTAATGAAAAACTTCTTTTTCGTCCTAACAAAGCATTGAAGTTTTCTAAGGAGATGACTGAAGGTGTTGGTGTTTTGAAATTATATCCTGGAATCCTCCCTTCTTCCATTGCATACGCCTTGGCTCGTCCGAACATGAAAGTTTGCATCATTGAATCTTTTGGAGCTGGAAATGTCCCGCGCAATGAAGAGTTTTTAAATGTATTCAAAGAGGCTATCGGTAGAGGAGTCTCAATAATAAACATTTCTCAATGCAGAAGAGGAAGTGTGGATGAAAGACTCTACAAAACAGGAAAGGCCTTTGCCGAAATAGGAGCTATTTTCGGACATGACCTAACTTTTGAAGCGGCCATTACCAAGAGTATGTTTTTGTTAGCACAAGGGTTTTCTGGTGAAGATTTCCGTTTGGCTTTGATAGAAAATATTGCTGGTGAGTTAAGTGAAAATTAATCCAACGAAAACAATCGCATCGCATTGGCAGTAGTAAGCGCAGCTGTCTCGTCGAAAGTGAGTTCTAATGATTTCGCAATGAACTCTACCGTATGCGCAATGAACGCGGGTTCGTTTCTCTTTCCGCGGTGAGGCACAGGAGAAAGAAAAGGCGCATCTGTCTCAACTACAAGTTTGTCTCGAGGGATTTTTTGAATGCTTCCATCTTGATTTTTCTTGTAGGTCGAAGTTCCGCCGATTCCGAAGTAGAAGTTGTGGTACGAAGAAATTTTCCCAATTTCATTTTCACTTCCAGTGAAACAATGGAATACTCCGCGAAGTTCGTTACTGTCATGCTCATCGAGGCATTCAAAGATTTCTTTGAACGATTCTCTTGCATGAATAACTAGGGGTAAATTGAATTCTTTCGCCCAGCCGATTTGCTCAATGAATGATTTTTTTTGATTCTCTAAATTGTCCTGCTTCCAATGTAAATCAATGCCCGTTTCGCCAATGCCAATTGGCTTTACAATCGGAATGAGCCCTTTCATTCGAGCGAGAACTTCTTCGTAATCGTCATTCACATCACACGGATGTAAACCAATCATGCTATGAAAGAAAGAAGGGTATGCTTCGCACAGCGCTAGCATAGGCGTGATGCTCGATTCGTCTATATTCGGAAGAAGAACTTTACTTACCTCAAACGACTTCGCCCGTTCAACAACTTCGGCTAAATCTTCTTTGAAAACATCTAAATAAACGTGACTGTGCGTATCAATTATCATTTCGCAAAAGTAGGGAGTTCCTTTTGAATGTATCTTGCAACCGAAATGAATTCGAGGGCAAAAATTTTAGTGATTCGGTTCAGCAGTATCGGAGATATTGTTTTGACTTCTCCTGTATACAGGATTCTTCAGGAACAACTGCCGCATGGTGCAGAGGTTCATTTACTTACTCAAAAACGTTTTTCTTTTGTGCAAGAAGCGAATCCGTTCGTTAATAAAATTTGGGCCGTTGAGAAGAGTGGGATGGAAGTTTTCAAGGAATTGAAAGAAGAAAACTTCGATTATATCATCGATCTTCAAAATAGTCTACGTTCAAGAAGCATTCGAAATAAGTTAGGAGTGCTTTCTTTCCAAGTGAACAAGCAGAACATTCGCAAATGGATTCAAATTAATTTGGGACTTTGGAAAGGTCCTATTGGTCACATTGTTGATCGCTATCTCGATACTCTTGAAACGTTTAAAATTTCGAATGACGGAAAGGGATTGGAGTATTTCATTCCTTCAACAACGAAATCCATCGGAGATTTACTTCCTCCAGATTTCATGGAAACCAAATACACGGTTATCGCTGTAGGTGGCGCGCATGAAGGGAAGCGTTGGGGTGAAGAAAATTGGATTGATCTCTCAGAAAAATTTCACGAGGAAAGAATAATTTGGATAGGGGGAAAAGAAGATTCAATTCAATTGAATCATTCACCTCTTCATCTTGATTTAATTGGAAAGTGTACCGTTCATGAAAGTGCTCGCATTATAGAACATTCGAAAGCTGTTATTTGTGGAGATACTGGAATGATGCACATTGCTGCGGCATTCAAAAAAGACATTATTGCTTTGTGGGGATGTACAACTCCAGATTTAGGAATGGGAGTGTACAGACCTAGGCCGAATGCTGAAGATCATATGCATTCGGTATATCTTCAGGCTAAACGAAAAGGACGACCATGTTCGAAGCTAGGAAATCATTGCAAATACGGTATGCATAACAAGTGTATAGACGTCATTCATGCGAATCATGTTTTAGAAGCATTTATTAAATTGAAAAACAAATGGCAATGAAAAAGGTATCACCAAAGGAAACGCTAACCATAGCTACACATTTCGTACTTCCTGAAAACACCAACACATTGGGAAATCTAATGGGAGGACAACTCCTAAATTGGTTGGACATTGCATCTGCAATTTCAGCGCACAGACTTTGTAAACGAGTTGTGGTTACTGCTGCAGTTAACAATGTATCATTTCAGCACCCAATTAAATTGGGAGACATCGTTATTATTGAAGCGAAAGTTTCAAGAAGTTTTGCGACTTCTATGGAAGTGTTCATGGATATATATGTTGAGCACCATACAACAGGAGAGAAAATTAAGTGCAACGAAGCGATTTATACGTTTGTTGCAGTAGATCAGATGGGAAGCCCCATTCATGTTCCGGAATTGCTTCCTGAAACGAAGGAAGAGAAACTACGATTTGAAGGTGCTTTAAGAAGACGTCAGCTACGTTTGATTTTAGCTGGAAAAATGAAGCCTGAAGAGGCTAGTGAATTAAAAGCATTGTTCGCGTAATGGATACGATAAAAGCCCTTCATATTATTTTTGTAGTCACCTGGTTTGCAGGACTCTTTTACATTTTTAGGCTGTTCGTTTATCATGCGGAAGCGCATGAAACAAAGGAAGAACTCGAGCGCGAAATTCTTATCAAGCAATACAAAATTATGGAGTGGCGCTTGTGGTACATCATCACTTGGCCAAGCGCAATTTTAACGCTTATTTTGGGTGTAGCCCTTATATATTTCAATCCAGGTTATCTGACTCAACCGTGGATGCTTTTAAAATTGTTTTTTGTTTTTTGTCTTTATGCTTATCAGATTTTAGGACAACGAATTTTTAAAAACCTATACGAAGACAGAAGGACCTACAAAGCATATCACATGCGTATGCTGAATGAAGTGAGTACGTTGGTTTTAATAGCGGTCGTGTTTTTAGTGGTGCGCAAAGATGAGCTAAGTTGGGTGTGGGGAGTTTTAAGTATAATTGGAATTGGCATGATTCTTACTTTTGCCGTCCGAGCATACGCGAACTACCGCAAACGCAGTAACTCGTAATGGAAAAAAAAAGTATTTTCATATCTTTATAAAAAATCAACACGGCATGAATAGAGTTTTGTTTCTACTATTGATAGCTCTTCAAGCATTGAGTTCTCAAGCAATTGGGCAGAAAAAAAGTTTGCCTGCCTGGCTCGCGGATGAAAAGAAAAACGATAGGTTGGTCTATGTAAATGGAGTTACAATTGCGGATGATACCAACGCAGAAATGCCAACCCGAATAACAGTTGAAATCTTCGGTTCAGAGCCGAAGAAAGCAACGTTCGACACGTTTAGCGACAGAGGTAATTTTGAATTTTATTTGCGTTCCAATGCGATTTACCACATTTCTTTTGAGAAGGATGGTTATCTCACAAAAATGCTCGAAGTGGTTACCGATAACATTCCAGACAAAGGTTGGAAAGCAGGTTTTGTTTTGGAGCTACAAGTTTCAATGGAAATTTCTGTTGAGGGCTTTAGTGAAGAGTTGCAATCTACTCCATATGCTCGTTGCATGTACAGCGGAAAGTCAAGGAAGATTGAATTTGACAAAGTTTTTTCGAAAGAGTCTAAAGCGTCTTGGGAAAAAGAACGATTGCGTTGCTTGAAGAAATAACTTAAAGGGCGTATTGCCCTTTTATTTTTTCAAATAAAACGTAGGATAGTTTGTAATAGCTTTCGTTTGTCCATCCCGCCACATGCGGTGAAAGCAAGACATTGGCGTAGGTCAAAAGCTTTTCGAAAAGCGGATTGTCATTCAAACCTTCCAACGAAGATTTTTCAAAAGGCAGCACGTCTAAAGCTGCATGGGTAACAATCCCTGCGTCCAAGGCATTCATGAGATCAAGCGCATTCACATGTCCTCCGCGCGAAGTGTTGATGAATACAATTTTCTTTTTGAATGAATTGAAGAAGGCTGCGTTGGCGTATTCTTTGGTCTCTTCGCTAAGTGGTAAGTGCAAACTTACAATGTCTGAAGTCTCATATATTTCTTGAAGAGTAACACGCTTCGCCAATGAGTCGAATGAACGTTCGGTGTATTTGTCGAATTCAATAACAGAAGCTTCAAAGCCTGATAGTTTTTTAGCAACACTCTGTCCCATGTGGCCGAAACCAATAAGCGCAATGGTTTTTCCTTTTATTTCAAACCCGCGATGTTCTTCGCGAAGCCATTCTTTTTTTCGAACACTTGCATTCGCTAGATGAATGTTATTTGCCAAAGCCAATAGCATTCCAACCACATGTTCACCCACAGCGTCGCTGTTTCCTTCTGGAGAAGAAAAGACTTTTATATTATGTTTTTCACAACTTTCAAGGTCTATGATTTCGAGTCCAGATCCGCTTCGCGCAATGAATTCCAAATTGCTTCCAGCTTGAATCAATTGCTCGTCGAAAGAAATACGGCTGCGAAGAACAATTCCATTGTATTCTGAAATGCAATTCAATAATTCATCGTAAGAAATCGAATAGTTGAACTCACATTCGAAACCTAACTCAATTAACTTTTCAGCAAGAACGGGATGAACAGTTTCTAAAAAGAGAATACGCTTTCCCATCAGAATAAACTATGGGGTAATGATGTGAAATGCGTGAGGAAATAATGTCCAACACTGAAATAAATAATAAGCCCTACGATGTCATTCGCAGTTGTAACGAAAGGACCTGTAGCCAAGGCTGGATCAATCTTTAATTTATCCAACATGAGCGGAAAGAACGTGCCACTTAAACTGGCGAAAATGATAACACAGAATAACGCAAGCGATACCGTTAGACTTAATAGTAATTCGAAATGAAACAATTGGCTAGCTAAAAATATAAGAGCACTGCATACACCTGCGTTGAGCAAACCAACTCCAAATTCCTTCACTAATTTTTGCCAAACGGTTTCGTCAAAGGCACTCTGATTAGCCAAAGCGCGCACAACAAGTGCTGCGGATTGAACCCCAACGTTTCCGCCTGTAGCCGCAATAAGTGGCATGAATACAGCCATCGCGGGATATTCCGTAATGTCAAATACACCAATAATGTATGCGCCGCTCATTCCTCCAATCATTCCAATCAATAACCAGGGAAGTCTTGCGCGTGTGAGTGTCCAAATGCTATCGCTCGACTCAACGTCTTCAGAGATACCACTTGCCAATTGGTAATCACGATCGGAAACTTCTTGCATCAAATCCACCACATCGTCGATGGTAATTCTTCCAACTAATTTTTTTTCTTCGTCTAAAACAGGTAATACAACCAAGTCGTACTTTTTCATTATACGCATCACCTCTTCAACGGGCGTGTTCACATCTACAGTCCGAACTTTTGATTCTTTATATAAATCCTTAAGCGTAGCCCTCATGCTTGCTGAAGCGAAAATGAGTGCCTTCATGCTTAATATTCCTAGCATATGATCGTTTTCGTCAATCACATAAATAGAGTAGATGTTGTCGATGTATTCGGCTTGTTTGCGCATTTCTCGAATAGCTTGAGCCACTGTCCAGTCCTCATGCACAGTAACCATTTCGACAGCCATAATAGCTCCCGCAGTGCCTTCCTCATAGGTCATGAGGTCCATAATGTCGCTGGCCTGCTCTTCATCTTCAAGAAGGGCAATAACCTCTTCTTGTTTTTCTTCACTTAATCCAGCAAGTACGTCGGCTGCGTCATCGGAGTCAATGTTTTCAATTAACTCTTCGGCAATTTCGCGGCTCGTAAGATTTGAAAGTAAAGTCTCTTGAATGTCTTCATCCAATTCAAGCATAACATCTGCCGCGCTCTCTTCATCGAGAATGCGATAGAGGTAGACACCCTCTTGGGTTGGAAGTTCGTTTATGATTTCTGCTACGTCGGCAGGGTGAAGATCTTTGGTAAATTCGTGTATAGCACTATCCTTTCCTTCGCCTATCCATTTGCGGAGGTCTGCCAACAAATCTTTTGTAAGTTCGAATTGCACGGGGAAGATTCCATTTAAAGGGTGAATTTTTTTACCGTTGCGAAGGTAAGTTATTTTTAACGTAACCTGATTTATATTCGCCTATCTAAATTGAGCAAATGAAAAAGCATCTAGCATTATGTGCCATTGTCCTCTGCGGAGTAATGGTATTTCCGGCCCACGGAACCGTTGACCCTTCAAAAAAGAAGAAAGATCCTCCGAAGAAGGAAGAGAAAAAGCCGGATGATAAATTCGGTGACATTGTGAAAAAATGTAAAAAGAAGGAAGGACTCCTTACGTTTTACACAGATACCGTTACAGGAAAAACCTACTTGGAAATTCAGAAATCACAATTAAATCAAGAGTTTATTTATTTCAATTACATTGAAAACGCTCCGGTTGAAACGGGCTACCACAAAGGTGCTTTCGGTGATTCTAAGATTGTTGTTTTCAAGAAAAACTACGAGCGTTTAGAAATTGTTCAGCCCAATACAAACTTCTATTACGATCCATCAAACGCGATTAGTAAATCAGCATCTTCAAACATCAACAGCCCCGTTTTAGCTTCTGAAAAAATTGAGGCAACGAGTTTAGATGGGAATAAAATGCTCATCGATGGCGACGCCTTGTTGCTTTCTGAAAAAATGCAATTGGTGAAAATGCCTGCGGCTCGCGGCGGAGATGCGCCATTGGGAAGTTTAAGTAAGGAAAAGTCTAAGATTAATTCCATTCGCACCTACACGGAAAATTCGGATATCGTGGTGTCTTATGTTTATGAGACCAGTTCCCCAAACATTGGTGGAGATGCTGTTGCAGATGGAAGAAACGTTACCGTTCAATATCAGCACTCGTTCCTATCGGTTCCTCAAAATAACTTCGAACCTAGATATGATGATCCACGCATAGGATATTTCACAACGCAAGTAAACGATATGACCGTTGCTTCTGCAACGCCATGGAGAGATGTGATTCACCGTTGGAATTTGGAAAAGAAAAATCCGAATGATAAATTAAGTGAGCCCATTCAACCTATAACTTTTTGGATGGAAAACACCACTCCGGTAGAATTTCGTCCAATCATTAAAGAAGCTGTTGAAAGATGGAATGTGGCTTTCGAAGCAGCTGGATTTAAGAATGCTGTTGTTTGTCTTCAACAACCCGATGATGCAACCTGGGATGCTGGAGATGTGCGCTACAACGTCCTTCGTTGGACATCTACACCTGCACCGCCATTTGGTGGGTACGGTCCTAGTTTCGTGAATCCGCGAACAGGTGAGATTTTAGGAGCCGACATTATGTTGGAATGGGTGGCTTTAACCAATCGTGTTTATGCCGATCGCACTTTCCGTTTGGAAAGTTCTTTAACCGAAGAGCAAGAACAATTGTTGAAGGAAAAAGGAGCGCGTAATCCGTTCTTATGCAACGCTGCTGCAATGAGCAACGAGCAATTGATTTTTGGAACGAATGCTGCAAACGTAATGGGAGCAAGCGATTTAGAGAAACAAGAAATAGTTCGTCAGATGTTGTATCGTTTGGTTCTGCACGAAGTTGGGCATACGCTTGGTCTTACGCACAACATGCGCGCTAGTACGCTTCAGTCGGTTGCTGATATTAAGAATGTAGAAAAAATTAACAAGGAAGGCTTGGCGAATTCGGTGATGGAATATCCTGCTTTCAATTACCAAATGAATCCGAAAGAGCAAGCGTTGTATTGCGATGTGAAAGTTGGACCTTACGACAAGTGGGTGATTGAATACGGATATAGTGCGTCAGTTTCAGATGAGCAAAAAGAAAAAGAGCGTTTAGATATAATTACTGCGAGAAGCATCGAGCATCAGTTGGCTTATGGGAACGATGGTGACGATATGCGCACTGCCGGAAGAGGAATTGATCCGGATGTAAATATTTACGATCTTTCAAGTGATCCGGTTGCATACGGCGCCGAGCGTTGCGAATTAGTGAAATTTGTTCTTCCGAAATTGAAAGAACATTTGATTACTTCGAATGAAAGCTATGCTGAATTGCTTCAATCTTTTTTAATTGCAACGAAGGAATATGGTATTCAAACCAATGTAATGACGCGTCAAATTGGAGGAGTGCATTATGATAGAGCTTATGCCGGACAAGGTTCTTCAGTAAAGCCGTTGGAACCTGTTTCTGAAGTGAAACAAAAAGAAGCCATGAAGGCTTTAGCGAAATATGCGTTTGCTGCAGATGTATGGAGTGAAGCTATTCCAACCTTCAATTACTTGTTGGATCAAAGAAGAGGCTTTAGCCAATTCTCGAAAAGCGATGACCCTAAGATTCACGATCGTATCTTGGATATGCAATCGGAATGCTTGAATCACTTGATGCATCCGCGTGTTCATCAAAGAATCATAGATAGTTACATGTATGGAAATACATACTCGATTGATGAGGTAATGTACGATTTAACACAAGCTATTTTTGAATCTGATTTGAAGGGCGAAGTGAATACCGTGCGTCAAAATTTGCAAATCGAATACACACGTAGATTAATTGATATGCTCGACGTGAAAAACAGATACGACAATGTTTCTCAAGGAGTAGCTTTATCAGAACTAATCCGAATTAAGAAAATGGAGGTTGGAAATATCGCAGGTGGCGCCTTAACAAAAGCACACCGTGGACATGTTGTGAAATTAATTGATGATGCGCTTAGCGCGAAATAAGTCTTAAAGAATTCTGCGAATGAGGCGAAGGTTATGCGAATAACCTTCGCTTTTTTTATTGATACCCTGATGGTCTAAAATGTCAATGCGAAGTTCTCCGGATGCGTGGAGAATTTCATAGCTGCCATCGTTTTCCAACACAATTCCAACATGCGTAATTTTTCCCTCGGCATTATCAAAGAAAGCAAGATCGCCTGTTTTAGCCTCTGAAAGTAGGATCACTTCGTCCCCCTCAGCTGCTTGCTGATAAGCATCGCGTTTCAAGGAATATCCTAATGTTTTGAAAAAAGTTTGCGTAAATCCAGAACAGTCATAACCAAAGTTGGTCTTGCCTCCCCATACATAGGGCACACCAATATACGTTTTGAATAATGCAAGCGCATCGTCGAGCGAAAAGATTTGATGTGGAAAATCTTCAGGAACAAAAGCGCCAAGAGGCATAAGAATTTGCTTGTTCTCGAAGGGGGTTAGTGCACTCGGAAAAGCAAAGACACGGTGGGTGTCTACTTCGAAAACTTGAGGCGCGAATTGCTTCTTGTCTATCCAACCCTGGTATAGATCAAAGCTTGTTTCAATGAAATACCATTTTTCATTTTCCTCGAGGACTTCATACGTTTCTCCGAAAATAAGTTGACTCACTTGTTCGCTGCGGTCAGAGGCTTCTGAGCGCATAGGAATAAATGAAAGAAGACATTGTCCGTTTACCATATTCCAAATTTGATAATAAAATTGCCTTTTTCCATTTTAAATGATTGTCAATTATTCAATGTTGAATGTGAATGGTTGGAAGAAAAGTGTACATTTGGGAAAATTAAAGCACTATGTGGCGCGAATTGGACAATAAACTCGTTAGAGAATTTCGTTTCAAAGACTTCCAAGAGGCATTTACCTTCTTAACAAGAGTAGCTTTCTTGGCTGAAAAGCATGGTCATCATCCGGCTTGGTTTAACGTATATAATTACGTTCGTGTTGAATTAAGTACGCACGAAGCAGGCGATGTAGTCACTGAAAAAGATCGCAGATTGGCTGTTGCCATCGACGAAATTCTTCAATAATAGCGGAACTTACATAGTAAAGCGCTAAATTCGCCGCTGAAAGTAAATCTTTCAAAAGGAAATCATTTTTTATGACTCAACAAAACAGCTCTGCAGAAATGTCTGCAGTTACCGAAAGAATGGCGTTGCATAACCACGAACAAGTGGTCTTTTGTCAAGACAATGCAACCGGATTAAAAGCCATCGTAGCAATTCACAACACAACATTAGGACCAGCAGTGGGCGGAACGCGCATGTGGATGTACGCCTCAGAAGGCGATGCATTAACAGATGCTCTTCGTCTTTCACGCGGTATGACCTACAAAAGCGCTCTTGCCGGATTGAATATCGGTGGGGGAAAAGCTGTGATAATTGCCGATTCAAAAAAAGATAAGAACGAAGCGCTCATGCGCAGCTTCGGAAAATTCGTCGACGGTCTTGGCGGAAGATACATTACCGCTGAAGATATGGGTATTGGAACCCGTGACATGGAATATGTGAAGATGGAAACCGACCATGTTGTTGGTTTGCCCGATTACATGGGTGGAGGCGGAGATCCAAGTCCAGTGACCGCTTATGGTGTTTATATGGGAATGAAGGCCAGTGTGAAAGAGCAAACAGGTAGCGAATCACTTTCTGGAAAAACTATTGTTGTTCAGGGAGTAGGCCATGTTGGAGAATACTTAGTAGAGTATTTGGTGAAGGAAAACGCGCATGTAATCATCACCGATATTGATCAAGATCGCGTGAATGAAGTGGTGAAGAAGCACGGAGTAAAAGCCATACTCCCATCAAAGGTATATACAACCCCAATGGACATCTACAGCCCTTGCGCTATGGGTGCTACGGTGAGTGCGGAAACTCTTGAACAGTTATCATGTGGCATTATCTGCGGAGCAGCGAACAATCAGTTAGCTGTTGAAGCGGAAGATGGCCAACGCGTTTTGGATAAAGGGATTTTGTACGCCCCTGATTACTTAGTCAACGCTGGTGGAATCATCAATTGCTACTGGGAAATTGTTGGGTACAATCGTCAAGCTTCTTTGGCACAAGCCGAACTGATTTACGATACTACGCGCAGGATTTATGCCGCGTCAAAAGAAAAAGGAATTCCGACATATTTGGCCGCAAACCAGATGGCAGAGCATCGCATTCAGTCGATTGCGAATATTAAAACGAGATTTTGATCAGAGGGGAAAGAATTATGCTAAACAGAAGACACATACGAATTAAAGTTTTACAAGTACTTTTCGCTTATTACAATGACGATGAGCCAAACGCTGCAAGCTACGAAAAGATGTTGTTTGAAAGTGTTAACCGCTTTCGTGATTTATATGTTGCCTTCATTCAATTAATGGTGGAAATGCATTCTCTTTCAATTGAAAAAATTGAAGCGGGAATGAATAAGAAACTTCCAAGCCACGAAGACCTTCATCCGAATACGAAGTTCGCCGCTAATTCGGTGCTTCGCATTTTATCGCACAGTAAGTCATTGGAAAAAGCTACGAAGGAGAACCACTTGAAGTGGACAGAAAATCGTGACTTACTAAAGCAAATGTTCAAGGACATTCAGGAGTGTTCAGAATACCAAGAATACTTAGCTAGTGAAGTAAGAGGATTCGAGCACGATAAAGAAATTGTAGTTAAGTTATTCAAGCGTCATTTAGTGAATTTTGAATTAATGCATGACTACCTTGAAGAGCAAGGAATATTCTGGAACGACGATATAGACCTAACAGCAAGTATGGTTTTACGTTCGTTGAAGGCCATTAAAGAATCGGATACCGATATTGAATTTTTACCGTTGTGGAAGGAAGGAGATGAAGAAGAAGAGTTTTGTCGTCAATTGTTTCGTAAAACACTTTCAACGGGCGCAGACACGAAGGAAAGAGTTGCGCTAGTTACACCGAATTGGGAAACCGATCGCATAGCAATCATGGACTTGGTTTTGTTGAAAATGGCTATAGCTGAAGCCATTTATTTTGAGAGTATTCCTACCAAAGTAACCATGAATGAATACATTGAATTGGCGAAATTCTATAGTACGCCAAAGTCCGCAACTTTCATCAATGGAGTTTTGGACACTCTTATGCCGAAGATGGTGGAAGAAGGGAAAATTAAGAAAGTAGGAAGAGGTTTGATCTAACTAAAAATGAAAACGCTCATTGCTATTTCAGGACCTACGGGTGTAGGTAAAACAGCTTTAGCCATTTCATTAGCCAATCATTTTCAAACAGAAATTATTTCCTGCGACTCACGTCAATTTTACAAGGAGATGTCCATTGGTGTTGCTCGTCCTTCAAAGGAAGAGTTGAGTGCTGCACGACATCATTTCATTTCTTTTTTATCTATTGAAGAAGAATACACCGCTGGTATGTTCTCACGCGAGGCAAGGGCTAAAATTCAAGAGTTGTTTCTAACGAATGAAGTTTTAGTTGTTGTAGGTGGAAGCATGCTTTACATGGACGCTTTACTTTACGGATTAGACGAATTACCGGGCGATAAAGAAATTAGAAATGCGCTAAATCAAAGATGTGAAGAAGAAGGTCTTTCCGTTCTAGTAGAAGAACTAAAGGCGAAAGATCCCGATTTCGCAACAAGTGTTGATTTAGAAAACGCACATCGCGTGATTCGCGCATTGGAAGTCATAGAAATTACAGGAAAACCATTCTCAGAATTACGCACGCAGTCGAGCGATGCAATTGATGCTGAGATTGTTCATGTGTTCTTATCTGGAGATCGTGAATGGGTGTACAACCGAATAAACGTTCGGGTAGATAAAATGGTGGAAGAGGGGCTGTTTGAAGAAGTTCAAGGACTTCAATCGCTGCAACATCTTCAGGCCTTAAACACTGTCGGTTACAAGGAGTTTTTCAAATGTATCGAAGGTGCTTGCTCGAAAGAAGAAGCCATTGTTGAGATAAAGAAAAACACTCGAAATTACGCGAAGCGACAAATGACTTGGTACCGCAACAAGCCGCATGTAAGACAATTCGATGCTCAGAAAGGAGATGTTTGTGCAGAGATTATTTCTTTGGTTGCGCGTTAACGTCTTCGTATTCCGTTTCTTGGAACTTATTCGTTTCTACTTTTTCACCTTTATATAAGTTTTCTAAAAGTTCGTCGAGTTGTTCTGCCCCTAAAGACTTCGCAATAATCTTCATGTCTTTATCCATTAAGAAAACTTTTGGAGTGCTTGTTACATCCCAAGTTGTGCGATAATTTAAGCTCTTAAGTGTAGTCACTCCGCTTATAATTAATTCTTGAGCTTTTTCCTGTTTCATAATTTCAGGTGTGTCACTTACGTTAATCCAGTCGAGATGGTTTTCATTAATGAACTGAACCCATTTATCGTTTTCATAATCGTTTCCGATTGCGTAAACAACAAATCCTCTGTCTTTGTATTTGTGATACATTTCGAGTAGAAGAGGAATCTCTTTTTTACAGTGTCCGCATGAGCTTTCCCATACTACCATAAGCGTATACTCCCCCCGAGATTTATACATAGAAACCCAATTCTTTTCAGATGTGTCAGGAAGAATAATGTCTTGAGCCTTTTCACCACAACGGCAATCGCGCTTCTTGTCAGCGGCTTCCTTCATCTCTTTCAATTTGTCCTCTTTCACCCAATCACAAACCCCTTTCGAATAGTAATTGTCTATCATGAAAACGAAAAGTTCGTCCATACACATGATCTTTGATGTCTCTCCAGTGTAGGTAGCAAAGTGAGTGATATATTTGAATGACTCTTCGTTACCTGCGGTTGCGCTGATTATTTTTTGAACTTCAGCGCAAACGGTATCCGGAATTTGTGGAAGCGTTTTTGTGATATAATCTTCAACAAGTTTGTGGAACGCACCATCGCGAACCATGCGCGGATCTTTCAAGTCGCAACGATCCCAATAGTGATGACGGTACCAGTAGTATTGCCATTGTTGCTTTTTATCCTCAGCAATGTTCTCAGGAGCAGTTGGAATGTCTTCTTCCATGCCCATGCGCAAATATTTTGCGAATAGTGAGGTGCTGTTGGTTTTAATGATAGCTTTTTGATAATTGATAACTTCGTTATTCAACTGCGTTAACTCTTCAAAGCAAGGTTTTTTATCCTCGTCTGTTTTTAATGAATCGTTAATGCAGTTATCAATTGGCATGCGAATGTTCCGCTTACCATTGATGTATCGAATATATTCGAAGAAGAGTTTGTTTTCTTTGGATTGAACCACTTCAATTTTACTCAAATCGGCATCAGCGGAGCAATTGATTATGATTTGCTCATCAGCAGCAATGAAATCGAAGTAACGAGGCCCTGGCATAACCAAAGCGTACTTTCCACATTCATTGAATGGTTTGCCGGCAAACTCGTAATATCCTCTCTCATCTACATGACAAGTGTCGTTGTAGTATAATTTGTTTCCGTAATAATTTGCGAGATAAATATCTACATTTTGAAGACCCTCGATTTTACCTTTGATAGAGTAGGGCAGCTTTGCTTTTTTGGTCTGGGCGTTTGCAAATAAGCTTATTGAAATAAGCAAGATGAATAAAATTTTCGCTTTCATATGTTTCATAACTCTCTTATAGACGTTCAAAGTTAAGTATTCGTTGCATTTAGCAATTGAATTCTTTCGGAAAGATTCAGATTAAAAAAAGCTTTTTCAACTATTGGTCCAAAAATAAAAAAGGAGCCGATAATCGGCTCCTTTCAGAATAGAAAATATTTTTTATTTCTTAACTAGGCGGTCTGTGAAATGAACCGAACCGTTGTTCATGCGAATCAAATAGATTCCGTCGTTCAGATTGGATACATCAACACGCTTGATAGCGCTTTGAGTGATGCGGTCCTTCATCACCACTTTTCCGGTTAGGTCAATGATAGTGAATTCTCCACCAACAAAATTCTCAGGAATTTCAATGCTGAAATTTGAAGTTGTTGGATTTGGATAAATTGAAACTTTAGAGATTTTTTCAACTGCGATTGGCTTCACAGAAACTCCTGTAGATTCAATCACTTGAACATCATCTATGTAGTAATTTCCAGCTGTGCCTGCAGTGTTTGTTCCGTAAAAATCAAAAGCAGCAATTGCGTTTGTTCCTGCAGCACCATTTGCATTGTTCAAACTCCATTGCCATTCGTTAGCAACTACTCCGTTGAAATAGACTCTTCCTAAATCATTGTCTAAGTCAGCAGTAACTTGAACGTCGAACCAAACATCAGTTCCAACAGTTACAGAGCCACCCGCAACGCCACCAGTTGTCCAAGTTGCAACACCAGCACCATCAAAAAAGATATCGCCAGCCCATTGGTAAACGGTTGAAGAACCAGACCAAGTATGCAATGCGTTGAAATATCCACCCGCTCCGGCCGGAAGGTACATTTTAAATTTAATGTCATATTTGCCAGTCGTGAAAGGACCAATAGGCAAAACCAAATCTGTAGCAGTTCCATTAACATTGGCACTATTGGCTCCGCTACTTGCGAAATCAGAACTTACATTTGCGTCAGAAGGCGCAGCTGCACTCCAAAAAGCCCAATTAGTGTTTTGCGCTACAACGCCTGATCCAACAGTATAAGCGTCGAAGTTGTCCTCGAACAAAATCGTCTGTGCAGAAGCAGATAAGATTGCTCCAAATGCAAAAAGAGAGAGTAATTGTTTCTTCATAATTAAAGAATTTGTTGAAACGAATATAGTATTCTTTTTCTTTGTTTCCAAATTATGAAAACACATTTGAGAAAAATGCGGACCACCTTGTCTGAAAATGGAGAAGCGCAATACGTTTTGCCTATTTACGATAATTTGAATTTGCAGGGAGAAATTAAATTGAATGAGTTAATCGGAAAGCAGATGCGCCTGGCTCCAACAGGAGATATCCGGTGTGTTCTTCATGGCGAAAAATTAAATAAGACTTTTGGTGAAGGATTGTGCTGGAATGGATTTCAAGATTCTTCAAACGCATCGCCTTGTATTATTCATCCTGAGTTATGCAAGGCCCATGAGGGCATTGCCCTGCGCGGCGACATGGAATGGGAGCGAAACAATCATTTGATTCCGCATGTAGTTTATTTGTCTTTTACCTCAGGGATTAAGGTGGGTGTAACTTCTGAACGAAATTTGCTTTCAAGGTGGATTGATCAAGGCGCTCGTCAAGGTTTGGTTTTCGCGAGAGTTCCGTACAGACAATTGGCCGGAGAGTTTGAAGTGCTTTTGAAAGAACACGTTGCAGATAAATCGAATTGGAAGGGAATGCTTCAACCCCTTTTCATCGAAAGTTCGGATTTACTTGCTGCGAAGGAAAATTTGCTTTTTGAAATCCCAGACGCCTACCAAGATTTCATAGACGATGATGACAAAGTTTGGGACATCCAATTTCCTTGCGAGGACCGCCCCGTTAATCCCAAGACTTGGAAGCTCGCTCCGGAAAATGTCTATGAAGGGAAGTTGAAAGGAATAGTAGGGCAGTACTTGATTTTCGAAAATCAGCAAGTTTTGAACATTCGCTCTCATGCGGGGCATGAAGTGGCGATAAATTTCACGGATTAATACTTCATGAATAAATGTGAGATTTTTCTTGCAATTCTCAAAAATGCGTCTATCTTTGTTGAAGCTTACCGATTTATTTCTTCTTGAAGTTCTTCGGAATTACAGTTTAAATGAGGAGTAAGCATTAATTAATTTTTTATTTTTTTTATGAACATTTTTGTTTCTGGACTGAACTACAGTCTAACGAGCGATGAGCTCCAAGCAATCTTCACACAATATGGTGAAGTAGCTTCTGCTAAAGTGATTACTGACCGTGATACCGGTCGTTCACGCGGTTTTGGTTTTGTTGAAATGTCAGATGACGCTGAAGCACGCAATGCAATTGATGCATTGGACCAAGCTGAAATGAAAGGTCGCAAGATCAACGTTAAAGAAGCTGAAGACCGTCCACGTACATCTACTAACCGTAGAGAAGGTGGATTTCGTCAAGGATATTGATTCAATACGCTTTTGACTTACTTTAAAAAGGGACTTCGGTCCCTTTTTTATTTTACATTAGCAAGATGAAGTTGGAACTGCTCGATTCGTTTGGTGACATGAAGGCACCGCTTTACGCTATTGCCGACGGAACGCATGCGGATTCTTTTTTTACGGCTTCTGCAAACGGATTGGTTTCTGAATGGAATACAGAGTGCGGGGTATCTTCCGAGATTCAAGTCAAAACTTCTGGTGCAGTCTTCTCATTACTCTATGATGAAACTTCTAAGTACTTGTGGATTGGCTGTCAGCAAAACACATTGAGCGTAGTTGATATAGCGCTGAAAAAAGAAATAAAAAACTACAACGTTCACCCTGGTGGTGTTTTCGATATTAAAATAGTGGAAGATAAGGTTGTTAGCGTTGGAGCCGACGGCAATGTCATTGAATGGAACCGTCAAGACGCGAGCTATTCCCGAACAATTCCGCTTTCGGATTCTAAGATTCGTCGATTTGCAATTAATATACACGAACCGGCTTTAGCTTTTCCGTTTTCAAACGGTGAAATGGAAATTGTTGACCCGGTATTTTTCAATTCAATTGAGAGAAAGAAAGTTAATGATATAGGTGTGGCATCGTGTGCGTTTCATCCGAAAAAAAGTGTTTTGCTAACAGGAGGAAGAGACGGGGAAGTGCACCTTTGGAACACCAAGAAGAATTATTCGCCTGTGATAAATTTCACCGCGCACAAGGCAAATGTTTATGCCATTGCTTTCCATCCGAAAAGGCACGTATTTGTTACAGGTAGCCGAGATAAAGAAATTAAGGTATGGGATGCGGAATCATTGGATTTTCTGTGCGGCGGCGCCCATGCGAGGAGTGTAAATGCGTTGCATTTTCTTAAAAACGGACTTCTGCTTTCCGCTAGCGACGATGGTTCTATTCGGTTGTGGAAAATTCTTCGCTAAAAGTAATTGGGTCTTCGTGTATATTTGACACTAAGTATTTCTTTCAACATGAAAAATAATTTATTCGTTTTATTGGCAATTGCTTGTGCAAGTTGCGGTGTGGCTAAAAAGCAAGATTACACTTCAGAGGCTAAGCAAATTGGATACTCTGAAACTAAAGTGGTTCGTCACCCGAGTTGGTCTAAAAACGCAACCATATATGAAGTAAATGTTCGTCAGCATTCGGCTGCTGGAACATTCGCTGCGCTCGAAAAAGATCTTCCTCGCATAGATTCTTTGGGTATTGATATTCTTTGGCTCATGCCGATTAATCCGATTGGAGAACTGAATAGAAAGGGAAGTCTAGGAAGTTATTACAGCGTGAAGAATTATACCGGTGTTAATCCGGAATTTGGAACCACTGCAGACTTTAAGCGATTGGTAAACAAAGCGCATGAATTGGGCATGTACGTAATTCTCGACTGGGTTGCGAATCATACGGCTTGGGATCACCCTTGGGTACTTCAACATCCCGATTGGTATACCCATGATGCGAATGGAAACATTGTCCCACCTGTTCCTGATTGGTCAGATGTAGCAGATTTGAATTACGACAATCCTGAACTACGAAAGGAAATGATTCGCGCAATGGAATATTGGGTGAGAGATTGCGGCATAGATGGCTACCGTTGTGATGTGGCAATGAATGTTCCAACAGAATTTTGGAATGATGCCCGTGCAGCTTTGGATGCTATTAAGCCAGTGTTCATGTTAGCAGAAGCTGAGCAGAAAGATCACCATCTGAAAGCTTTTGATATGTCCTACAGCTGGGAATTGATGGGGACAATGAATGCAGTAGCCAAGGGTGAGAAATCGCTTTATGCAATTGATGAATACATGGCGAAATCGGATACCGCTTTTCAGAAGAGCGCCTACCGCATGGGTTTCACAACGAACCACGATGAGAATACTTGGAATGGGACCGGTGGTGAGCGTTATGGCGCTAAACGTAAGCTATTCGATGTCTTGTCGTTCACTCTTCAAGGAATGCCGTTGGTTTATACTTCGCAAGAAGGTGGAGAGGTTGATGCGAAGGGAAACGCGAAACGGTTGAGGTTCTTCGATAAAGACACCGCGTATTTCAATAACTATGTAAACAGTGATTTCTATAAGAGGTTATTGGCTGTGCACCACGAGAATCCAGCGCTATGGAACGGAGAGTTTGGTGGAAGTTTCAAGAAAATAAAATCATCGAACGACGATGTGTTGTATGCCTATGTGCGCACCAACGGCGATCGTCAAGTAGTAGTTCTTTTAAACTTCTCAGATAAGCCGCAGGCATTCAACTTTACAGATGAGGTTCCAGACGGTGATTTCAGAAGCATTTTCAACAGTGAAACATTTTCGCTTTACTCGAGAAATCAAAGAGCTTTGGCGCCATACGGTTATCAAGTTTTTTCTAAATAGAAGTCCCGCTCGGAATTATCTTTGTGCTCTAAATTAAGTTTATGGACGAGCCCGAAGGGAAAGAGATTTTTGAAACCACAGTAGAGATTCGCTTTGCAGATATAGATGCCATGGGGCATGTAAACAATGCCGTGTACTTCAGTTATTTTGAGCAAGCGCGTATGGCCTATTTCAAAGAACGCGTGGCGCGAATTTGGGATTGGAATGAAGACGGGGTCATTGTAGCTCGAAATGAAATAGACTATGTCTTTCCTGTTTTCTTGAACGACCGAATGGTCATTCGGTTGTGGGTAGAACATGTTGGGTCGAAGAGTTTCACAGTATGTTATCGCGTTGTTGTGGGAGAGCGCCTTTGTGCAACAGGTAAATCTGTTTTGGTTTGTTTCAATCATAAAAATAAAGCCACGCAAGTGCTTCCAGAGGCTTGGCGAACCATATTTCTAGCGAGTTGATATGGCAAAGGATAAGTTAAAACGCTGGGCCGAAAACAAGACATTTCCGCATGTGTTCGAGCCGAATTTAATGCCAATCATTCGTGAAGAAGCAACCTTTATGAAAGGATTGTGGCGCGAAGAATTCTACAAAAACAACAATCCGCTTGTTGTTGAATTGGGCTGTGGGAAAGGGGAGTACGCTGTTGGTCAGGCACAGCGAAACTTAGATAAGAATTATTTGGGAGTAGACGTGAAGGGGCATCGCTTTCACAAAGGAGCGAAAGAATCTCTTGAAATGGGATTGACGAATGTGGCTTTTCTGCGTGCAAGAATTGAATTCATTGATGCATTTTTCGATGACAATGAATTGGATGAAATCTGGTTGACGTTTTCAGATCCTATGCCGAATGATCACGATGGGAATAGAAGAATTACATCAGGATTCTATATGAAGCGCTATGAGCGCATGTTGAAGTCTGAAGGAGTCGTTCACATTAAGCACGACAATCCCGCGTTGTACGAGCGCGCCTTGCGCGAAATTCCTTTGATGGGAGCAGAAATAGTTTTAAATGACGATAATATTTACGAATCAGGATTTTTAGAAACGATAGACGAGAAGTTGAAAGATGTTTTGGAGATAAGAACATTCTACGAGCAAATGTGGTTGAAGGAAGGGAGAAAGATTAAATATATACAGGCACGAATGCCGAAAAAATAAAACAATGAGTGTCTCAAAAGCAGCCATTTTAGAAGCCTTAGGAAATGTTCAAGAACCTGATTTAAAGAAGGATGTTGTTTCCTTAAATCTGGTGAAGATTATTCGCGCAGAAGGAAATGAAATAGAATTGGAAGTGAAGGTGAGCAATCCTGCGATGCACGCTAAGCAACGCATGCGCGAGGCTTGTGTGTTCGCCATTCAGCGTGTTTTAGGAAATGAATTTGAAGTGAAAGTTCATGTAGAAGCCATTTCAGGAGAAGAACGAAGCGGGGATCTTCGCAGAATTCTTCCGGGTGTAAAACATATTATCGCGGTTGCAAGTGGGAAAGGTGGAGTAGGGAAGAGCACGGTGTCTTCGAATTTAGCGGCGGGTCTTGCCGCATTGGGACATAAGGTAGGTTTGTTAGATGCGGATATTTATGGGCCATCCGTTCCAACAATGTTTGATGTTGTTTTGGAAAAACCAAGACTCATTGAAGTAGACGGAAAGAAAGTTATGGCGCCGGTTGAGGCCCATGGTGTGAAGGTGTTGAGTATTGGATTTTTTACTGAAGGAGATCAGGCTGTTGTATGGCGCGGTCCTATGGCCACAAAGGCATTAAATCAGATGATTACCGATGTGGAATGGGGAGAGTTGGATTACATGGTTGTTGATCTTCCTCCGGGAACGGGCGATGTTCATTTGAGCATTGTACAAACATTACCCATCTCTGCAGTTGTAGTGGTAAGCACACCGCAAGAGGTGGCGTTGGTTGATGCGAGAAAAGGTATTGCTATGTTCCAATTACCAGCGGTAAATATTCCAGTTTTGGGATTGGTAGAGAATATGTCTTGGTTCACGCCTGCAGAACTTCCAGAAAACAAGTATTTCATTTTTGGTGAAGGAGGAACGAAGCGATTAGCGGAAAGCTTGAACCTCCCTGTTCTAGGCGAAATTCCCTTGATTCAAAGCATTCGCGAAGCTGGGGATGTGGGAAGACCTTCAGTTCTTCAAGACAATACCACTGCTGCACGCTATTGGCAAGCGTTTTTAATTAACTTTGAAAAGGAATTGCGCTTGCTGCCATTCCGTAAACCTGCAACCCAAGAATAATATGTTACAAGATTCATTGTTTCAACGTGTGAACGAAGCGCTTAATTCCATTCGACCTTATTTGGAAGCAGACGGTGGTGGAATTGAGTTGAAGGAAGTGACTCCTGAAATGACTGCCATAGTTGAATTGCAAGGTGCTTGCACAAGTTGCAACAAATCGCACATGACCATGAAGGCGGGTGTAGAAGCTGCAATCAAATCTGCGGTTCCAGAAATTAAGACGGTTGTTGCGCTATCTCAAGAAATTGAGGCGGCTACTGCGTTATAATCCGTAGTAATTCTTCCTAGCTTCTTTTACTTGCTCGTTTGTTAGATATTCGTCGTAAGACATTCTCTTATCAATAATCCCTTTCGGAGTAATTTCAATAATTCTGTTTGCTACAGTTTCAGTGAACTCGTGGTCATGCGATGTGAAGAGTGCATTGTGCTTCCAATCTTTCATAGCATTGTTGAATGCCGTAATAGATTCAAGATCGAGGTGGTTCGTTGGTTCATCTAACATCAGGCAATTACCATTGGCAAGCATCATACGAGAGACCATGCAACGCACTTTTTCTCCTCCAGAAAGAACAGAACATTTCTTTAATACTTCTTCACCACTGAACAACATTTTTCCTAAGAAACCACGCACGTATGTTTCGTCTTTGTCTACCGAAAACTGACGCAGCCAATCGATAAGATTGTCGTCAGATTTGAAGAAATCTTCGTTGTTGTTTGGCAGGTATGCTGTTGTAATTGTGCTTCCCCATTCAACCGTTCCGGTGGTTGGTTCTTCCAAATTATTTATGATTTGAAAAAAAGAAGTAATGGCAGAGTGATCTTTTGAAAGAACAGCAACTTTATCGCCTTTGATTAAAGTGAATTCAACATTTTTAAACTGCACGCTTCCATCTGGATTTACCTTCGAAAGATTTTCAACGCGTAAGATTTGATCTCCGCAATCGCGCTCAGGCTTGAAAATAATACCCGGATATTTTCTAGTGCTCGGTTGAATGTTATCGATAACAAGCTTGTCCAACAATTTCTTACGGCTTGTTGCTTGTCTCGATTTAGAAGCGTTCGCACTGAAGCGTTCTACGAAGTCTTGTAGTTCTTTGCGTTTGTCTTCCGTCTTCTTGTTTTGATCGCTTCTCTGACGAGCGGCCAATTGGCTGCTCTCATACCAGAACGAATAGTTTCCTGTGTATAGTTGAATCTTGCTGAAGTCGATGTCAACTATGTTCGTGCACACAGCATCTAAAAAGTGACGGTCGTGCGATACAACAATAACTGTATTTTGAAAATCGGCTAAGAAGTTTTCCAACCAAGCAATGGTTTCAACATCTAAGTCATTCGTAGGCTCATCGAGCAACAATATTTCAGGGTTGCCGAATAGGGCTTGCGCAAGCAATACACGCACTTTCTCTTTGCCGCTTAGGGTATGAACCAAGTCATTATGCAAATGATCACCAATACCCAAATTACTCAATAGCTGAGCAGCATCACTCTCCGCGTTCCAACCGTCCATTTCAGCAAAAATATTTTCGAGCTCAGCAGCTTTCACACCGTCGGCATCTGAAAAATCTTCCTTCGCGTAGATGGCATCTTTTTCTTGCATCACATCCATAAGCTTGCGGTTTCCCATAAGCACGGTTTGCAACACTGGAACTTGGTCGAATTCAAAGTGATTTTGTTTCAACACACTCATGCGCACGCCGGAGTCCATAACAACCTTACCCGTGGTTGGATCTATTTCTCCTGAAAGAATTTTCAAGAAAGTAGATTTACCAGCACCGTTAGCGCCAATAACACCGTAGCAGTGGCCAGGTGTGAATTTGAGATTTACTTCTTCGAATAATGCTCGTTTTCCGTAACGAAGCGAAAGGTTGTTTACTGATAGCACGGCGTATAATTTTAGCGGTGCAAAGATAGTCTTATTTTCGGAGTGTTATTTTTTTAGTTTCTTCGGTTTCGAAGACATTTCAAATTCGAGAACACCGCCTTGAACTAAATCTAAATGTGAGATTTGAAGTCCGATTTCTGTGCTGTTCCATTTCACCGATTTTACATAAATGTTTTTGTCGCTGAGCTTGGGAGCTTTGATGAGTATGGTTTTGCCGTTTTCTAAATGAAGAATGGCCTCGTTTACAAAGGGAGATCCAATTTCATAAAAGACACTTCCCGGGCAAGCCGGGTAAATGCCGAGCGCAGAGAAAACACACCAGGCAGACATCTGACCTGCATCGTCATTTCCACATAAACCATTCGTTTCGTTGGTGTAGAATTTATTCGCAATGGCATGAACGCGTTCCTGCGTTTTCCAAGGCGAAGAAGTGTAGTTGTACAAATATGGAACGTGATGACTCGGCTCGTTTCCATGCACATAGTTTCCCATAATTCCGTCGCGTGTGATGTCTTCATTCTTCTCAATGTATTTATCATCGAGATGCATTGTGAACAACGAATCGAGGTGTTCTTCAAATCGTTTCTTTCCGCCCATTAATTCAATCATAGTTGGAATGGCGTGTGGAATGTATAGACTGAAATTCCATGAGTTCCCTTCGATGAATCCTTGTCCGTGTGTGTCAAGAGGGTCGAATGGAATTTTCCATTCGCCATTGCTGAGCTTCGGTTGTGTGAATCCTGTTTTTGAATTGAAAATATTTCGATACGACTCAGATCGCATGAAGTATTTGGCGTAACCCATGGTTACTTCCGATTTATTCGTAAGAGAAGAGAGTTGCGCAATGCACCAATCGTCGTAGGCGTATTCCAACGTCTTGCTCACCGAAACTCCCGATTTGTCTTCAGGAACAAAGCCAATTTCTTTGTATTCTTTCAGCCCTTCGAAATAATCGACATTCGCTGTCTGATCGCATGCTTTGTATGCCTCTTTTAAATTGAAATTTCCAACTTGTTTCACTGCAGCATCTGCAATGACGGACACAGCGTGATAACCGGTCATGCACCAATTCTCATTGGCGTAATGACTCCACACGGGTAACATGTGATGCACGCTTTGCTTCTGATGCGCGAGCATGGAGTGAATCATGTTGTTGTTTCGTGTAGGTTGAATCAGGTTGAACAGCGGATGCAGCGCGCGGTACGTGTCCCACAGCGAAAAGACGGTGTAATTTTCAAACCCTTCGGAGTTGTGAATGTTCTGGTCAAGCCCTTTGTAATTGCCGTCTACATCTTCATACAAAACAGGAGATAAGCATGTGTGATAAAGCGCAGTGTAGAAAACGGATTCTTTGTTTTTATCTGGAATCTGAATCGTTACTTTTTCAAGTTCTTTCTCCCATTTCGCTTGCGTTTCTTTTTTCGTTAAATCGAAATTCCAATGTGGGATTTCCGCTTGAAGATTTTTCAAAGCGCCTTCCGTGCTGGTGTTGGAAAGGGCCCATTTAATTTGAAGTGGGCTGTCGCTTTTTTCGAATTCCAATAGCATTCGAATTTCTTTTCCTGCAGCTTCGGGGAAATTTTCAGACTGATTGAATTTGCGATAAAAACCTTTGTAGTCTTGCTCGCTTAGGTTTGCGGTTGTATAATTTGAAATGGGGTCAGAAAAAGCGGCCGCGAAGTAAACCGTTCTTGTTTTCGCCCAACCGCTTGTTATGCGATAGCCCGTAATGAGCGAATCGTTTTCAACACGAATGAAAGTCCAGACGTTTTTTCCTTCGTAATTGTAGATGTTATAGGTGAAATCTAAAACGACCTCTGGATTTTCATTTTGAGGAAACGTGTATCTGTGAAATCCAACTCGATCAGAGGCGGTGAGCTCTGCAACAATTTTATGATCATCGAGCATCACACTGTAAAAACCTGGAGATGCTTTTTCGTTTTTATGTTGAAAGGAAGATTGAAAGTTTTCTGCTTTTAAATCAACTTTTCCTGTTGTTGGCATGACTAAAAAATCGCCTAAATCAGAATGTCCAGTTCCCGAAAAATGTGTGTGCGAAAAACCTTGAATGACCGAATCTTGGTATTGATATCCGACGCAATAGTTATAGACCTCGCTGTTGTACTCTCCTTTTTCATTGAAGAAATTTGAACGTTTCGTTTCTGGTGAAAGCTGCACCATTCCAAAAGGCGCGGTGGCACCGGGATAGGTGTGTCCCATTCTGTTTGTGCCGATGAATACATTTACTTTTTCAATTAGTTGACCCGAACAAAAATTTGCGAATACAACCAATGATGCGAATGTTAAGAGGCGCATTTTTTTCATTCTATTTCAATGAATAAGTGTGTCCAACGTTTTTAAAGAAGAACGTCCACTTATCTGTTTGTTCTGCAATGATTTGTTCCGTGCTTTTTCCTGCGCCGTGTCCTGCGCTTGTTTCAATGCGAATGAGCGCGGGTCTTTCATTCGTTGTGCATTCTTGAAGCATTGCAGCGAATTTGAAGCTGTGGGCGGGAACTACGCGATCGTCGTGGTCTGCAGTCATAACCATGGTAGCAGGGTAATTCGTGTTGGGCTTCAAGTTGTGATAAGGTGAATAGCCTTTCAGATAGTTGAACATTTGTTCCGATTCGTCGGCGCTTCCGTATTCCGGAATCCATCCTTTTCCAACAGTGAAGTGATGGTAGCGAAGCATGTCTAGAACTCCAACAGCAGGAAATGCAACAGCGAATTTTTCAGGGTGTTGGGTCATGCATGCGCCAACTAAAAGTCCTCCGTTTGAACCGCCTTCAATTCCTAATTTTTGTGTTGAAGTGTATTTGTTCTCGATGAGATAATCTGCGCAAGCCAAGAAATCGTCGAAGACATTTTGCTTGTTGTAAAGCATTCCGCCTTTGTGCCAGTTCTCTCCAAACTCGCCACCACCGCGCAGATTCGCCATAGCGAATACGCCGCCTTGTTCGAGTAATATTAAGCGTGAAGAAGAGAATGAAGGCGTTAACGAAATGTTGAATCCACCGTATCCGTAGAGCAGAGTTGGGTTATTTCCATCTAACACAAATCCTTTTTTGTGAACGAGGAAGAGGGGGACTTGTGTTCCGTCTTTCGACTTAACGAGTACTTGTTTGCTTTCGTAGTCGTTCATGTTGAAATCGACCGAAGGTCTGTGATATTCACCGTAGGTCAGGTCTTCAACATTGAATGAATAGATGACACCGGGATAGGTGAACGAAGTGAAGGTGAAGTAGCACGATTTATCTTGACGCTTGCCTGAGAATCCGCTAGCAGTGCCGGTTCCATCGGGAAGCGTTATTTTCTTGATGTTCTTTCCTTCATAGTCACAGGCTTCAATTTCGGTGTTTGCCATGTTGAGGTAATGAAGGAATAATTTTCCACCGCAGGTGGAAACACCTTCCAACAAACGCTTGTCTTCGGGAATAATTGTTTTCCAGTTTTTTGGATTTGGATTTGCGGGATTCACTTTCACCAATCTGTAATTGGGTGCATCAACATCAGTGTGAACAATAAGTTCACCGTCGAGAGCGACTTCAACCACAGAGCTGTGGTGACTTAAATCTGTGAAGAGTGGAATGAAGTTCATGCCTCCGTTTGCGATGTCTTTGTAATAGACTGCGTAACCGTCAGTTCCCGGAGCGGAAGTGATAAAGAGGTAGCGTTTGTCTTCGCTTAAACCTGCATTGTTATAGTACGTTGGATTGTTTTTGTCTTCGTAAATAAGTTTATCAGAATCTTGACTTGTTCCTAATAAGTGATAATAGACAGCGTGGTTCATATTGTTTCCGCTAAGGACTTCTCCAGCAGCTGGCGCTGGATAGCGGCTATAGAAGAATCCATTTCCAAACCACGAAGCTCCACTAAACTTCACCCATTCAATAGGGGCTTCAACTTCTTGCCCGGTTTCAATATTAAAAAGATGAATGTTACTCCAATCGCTTCCGGCCTTGCTCACAGCAACAGCCATAAGGGTGTGGTCGTTGTTGGAGTCAAGCATACTGTATGTGGTGAGTCCTTTTGAATCTAATGCATTCGGATCAATGAATACACGTTCAGCGCCGCGCATTCCTTTCTTCACATAGCAAACGGCTTGTGGTTGAAGTCCGGTGTTCTTCCAGAAAAAATAATAATCGCCGTGTTTATCGGGAGCACTTACTTTTTCAAAATTGAAAATGGAAGTATATCGATCACGAATTTCAGTGCGCATTTTTTCGCCACTTAAATATTTCTCTGTTAGCGCTTGCTCATCTTTCACCCACTGAATGGTGCGTTCACTTCCATCGTCTTCAAGACCATAGAACGAATCGTGCACTTTGTTCCCAAAGAAATCGAAAGTTGTGTCTTGAATGTTTTTGTTTTGGGATTGTTGAATTTGCATAACTGAAGTTTCTTGTTTGCACGCTGCGAGAAAAGCGAGGCATGCGATGGTGAAATGTTTTTTCATTTTATTCTTCAATGAAGTTTAGATTTTTTCCGAATGTCTCGGGCAGATAGGCTAGGGCAATTACAGCAATAGAAATGGTTACTCCGCCAATGAGTAAGGCACTATTAATTACTCCGAAAGTGGGTTCAATGTATTTGAACGTTAAGACTATGGGGACGGTAGAACCACGCACGAAGTTCGGAACTGTAGATGCCACGGTAGAACGTATGTTCGTTCCGAATTGCTCTGCTGCGTTTGAAACAAACAATACCCAGTAGCCGGTTGTGGCGCCAAGTAGAGCAGCTAATGCGTAGAATGTATTTACTGAATGGTGGTGAACCAAGAGGAAGTATAGACTTATAATAACGGTAGTTCCTAAATAGAAGAAAATGATTTTTTTTCTGCTTTTCATGAACTGACTAATGAATCCGGAAATGAGGTCTCCTCCTGAAAGCCCGAGATAACAAAAGATGATGCATGTTGTGGGGTCAATGGTTCCTTCGACTTCTAATACGGTTGCGAATTTTTCAGAAAACTTAATAAGCAACCCAACGCAAAACCAAACAGGCAGTCCAATGGCGATGCATGATAGGTAGCGAAGCACGCGATCTTTTGTTTTGAAAAGCATGAAGAAATTTCCGCGTTGCACTTTTTGCTTTTCAACTTTGTCGAACATCTCACTTTCGAAAGTTTGAAAACGCATGAACAAAAGCAGTAGACCTAGACATCCGCCGATGATATAAGACATCTGCCAAGATTCTAATCCAAGCATGGTGAATTGAAGCTTGTGAATACCAACAGCGGCAACGGCTCCGAGCGCGCCCATGGTTACGATAATCATGGTTCCGATTCCTCTCTTTTCCTTCGACATGGATTCGTTAATGAGGGTAACGGCCGCACCTAATTCTCCGGCAAGTCCAATTCCAGTTATAAATCGAATGATGGAATAGGCTTCAACATTTGTAACGAAGGCATTTGCTATATTGGCTAATGAATAAATTAGAATGGATCCAAAAAGTATTTTCTTTCTTCCTTTCTTGTCGCCTAGAATTCCCCAGATGAGTCCGCCTAGAATAATTCCGGACATTTGCCAAAGGAAAAGACTGTAGTCATAAGTCTTGATGAGGTTTTCATCTGTGATGCCTATTCCTCTTAGGCTTTCTTTACTTACAATATTGAAGAGTTGAAGGTCGTAGATATCTACGAAATATCCTAGGGAGGCGACCAAAATGGTTAGCCCTAATTTTTTATCAAATGATTTTGGCATGAATGCAAGACTTATTTGTCTTGCAAGATAGTATTGGATTGATTACGAAGTATTCTTTGGTCTTCCAAAGGGAAGAAGAATTTTTCATTCCAGCCTTGGTTCGTCCATTCCATCATGGAAACTGTTTCAATGGTCCAGTTTTCTTCGAGACGAAGTTGTTGGGCATTTGATTTAGCCTTTTCAAATTCATCTGTTGTCCAGTTGCTTCTCACTAAAGCTACCTCAGCTTTCGGGAATTCAAATGAGACTGGGGAGTGCGCGAAGTTGTTCCAGTCGATAAGAACTTCAATTACTTTATTTTGAATTGCATCAAGCTGAATGCTTGGTTCAGGTAGAATAGAAATTTGTTTGAAAACAGAGTTGAACCCCATTTTCTTCAACGTTAATTTAAAGCTTGTAATGTTTTGTAAAGCATTTTGCAACGCATTTCCCAACTCGAATATCCCATCTTCGTCTGTATTGAACTGAAAGGAAAGCGGAAGATAGACAGGTTTAACAATGGCTTCAAGGTCCCTAGGCGCCAGCAATTTCCCTTGAATTGCGCGCGTTCTCAGTTCTTCCGGAAGACTGGGCTTAAGTGCTATGAAGTAAAAATTGCTTTGGGACATTGTTACCCAAATTTACAACCAAATAATTGCACAGACAATAAAAACGACGATTATAACTAAATAATACCAGACATCTACGAACCAAGGAAAGTACTCTTTGTAGAATTCTTTGAATTTTGATTCCATCAATTGAATACGAAAAGGTATACGCTAAGAACTGAGAGTGTAAGAAGAACCCATTTTTTAGTACGAATATCCATTGTGTTGTGAATTAGTGTTTGCCAAAAAGAAGGTTTTCTTCCCTGTTATTTACATAAGATTTGAATGGTTTTCAATATCGTTGTGTTAATTGCATGCCGAAGCAATTCCTTTAAGATGTAACTTTGTTCTCGTGAGAAGAGGAATTCAACATAGTATATATTCAGTTATACCTGTATTTGCTGCAATATTTTTATTGGCAGGCTGTTCTAGTTACAAGTCGCAGCTTGGAGATGCCAAGGAATACGAAGAGGCACGAATGTATTCCAAAGCATTCAGTTTATACTCAGACTTGCTAGCTCAGAAGGAAACCATGGAGGCGCTCGTAGGTAAGAAAAGGGTGGTTGAGGCTATAATTCGTGAAAATTACGATGGCCCTATTCGTATGCTTTGCATGCAAGAAAAACATAGAGAGGCCGATCAGCTTTATTCAGAGCTTACTGTTTTCGTTGAAGAAAATAAAGCATTGGATGTGAAAGAACCCTTTGGTTTGAAAGAATTCATTCTTCAATCGAAACAGTCCTATTGTGAAGGTTTATATAAAAAGGCTGAAGCTGAACTTCTATCATTCAATTATGATGGTGCTAGAGACAAGTTGAAAGAGATCAGAAGTTTCTTCAACAACTTTCCGAATTTAGATTATCTCGAGAGTTTGTGTGATCTCTATCCCAATTATTATCTAGCGACGAAGTCTATGGAAGAGGGGCGTATGCGCGATGCCTTCAAAGCATTAAAGAAAATCGAGGCTATAGATCCGTCCTTTAAGGATTCCAAGCAGATGCTTGAGAATTGTTTGAAAATGGGGAGAATTACGCTTGCCTACGTTAGTGTTGATAAGGGAAATGTAAACAACGATGTAGAAATGGAAATGGGGGCTTTCGTGGTGCAGTCTCTCTTGGAAAACAAAGATCCGTTTTTAGTCATGTTAGATCGCGATTATACTTCAAGTTTATTAGAAGAACAGAAGTTGGGGATGTCTGGTCTTTACGATGAAAAATCGTTGATTCAAGCAGGGAAGCTAATTGGAGCAAAGTATATTTTATTAGGGGAAATAATTGAATACGTTGCGGATCAAAAGCTAAATGACTACGGTCTTAAAAAAGGATTCTTGGGAAAAACGATCGGAGATACCAAAGTCAAGTATCGTCAATGGAACAAGAAGTTTTCGCTTCAAATAAAATACAGAATTAGCATGGTAGATGCTGAGACCGGAGAGACACTTTTTAATTCCGTATATCCTTTGAATAAGTTGAGTGAAATTGAATGGGCAGAGTACAATGGGGATTATAAGATGGTATATCCAGGGCATTGGAATTGGGAACTCATGAAGACGGGTGAAGACCACGTTGATGTTTCGAAGTATGCAGAACTTCAAAAATTATTCAAACAAAAACCATTGGGCAATGAGCTGAATCAATTGCGGACCAATTCTCTGCTAGAGCTTTCAAGCACGGTGAAAAGAGGAGTAGAGACAAAGATTATTGAATTAACTCCTTAGGCGGAAAGCTGTTCGTGAATTTTCAATATTTTATTCAACACAAAATTGTTTTCGTTGTTCTGAATTCGAAAGGTTTTTTCGGGAGGAAAAGAATCGTTTGATTTCTGAAGCGCATCGCGTTGGGAGAATTCGTCTTCGCTTAAACCACTTCGCTGAACAACACGCTTTTTGCGCGTTTCTTTTTCCGCAATAACTTCAATTAACCAGTCACAATTTTCTAATTGAAAGGAATTGGCCAACGCCGATTCACGAATAATGTATTTCGAATTTTGAGTGGTTTTCCATCGAATGAATGCGTTCTGCACAAAAGCGTGAATAAGGGTTTCAAGGCGAAGTCTTTTTTCTTCGTTCGAAAAAATTATATCAGCAATTTCAAATTTCCAAGTGTCTTTCGAAAAGTCGATTTGAATTCCTTCCGCAGGACCTTCCATCGGACCTTTCGGAGAACCTAGAATTTCTTTAACTTCATTTTGAATAGATGGAATGAGGTATGCTTTCTTGGCTTCATCGTCGGAATTGAAAACAGGGATTCCAAGTGCAACGAAGGCCTTTGCAACGGTAGATTTTCCTGACCCGATATTTCCTGTTAATCCAACGACTTGCATAGAAAAAATAATTCAAGCTAACAAAACGAAATGTATCTTTGCCGCATGTCAAAAGTAAACGAAGTTCTTATTGCTCCATCGGTTTTATCTGCCGATTTTGCAAATCTTCAGCGCGATATAGAGATGATCAATGATTCGGCTGCTGATTGGTTTCATGTAGATGTAATGGACGGAATGTTTGTTCCGAATATTTCTTTCGGAATGCCGGTTATTAAAGCATTGAAAAAACACGCTACAAAACCATTGGATGTGCATTTGATGATTGCACAACCAGAAAGATATATATCAGATTTCAAGGCTGTGGGTGCAGATATTCTTACTGTACACGCCGAGGCTTGCACACACTTGCATAGAACTATTCAAGCCATTAAGGCTGAAGGTATGAAGGCAGGTGTAGCATTGAATCCGCACACTCCTTTGAGTGCGATTGAAGAGGTGTTGGAAGATGTTGATTTAATTTTAATCATGTCGGTTAATCCTGGTTTTGGTGGGCAGCAGTTTATTGAGAACACCTACTCAAAGCTCGAGCGTTTGAAAGCGATGTTGGCTAATGTGACGAATAACCCAGCCATTGAAGTAGATGGCGGTGTGAATGCGACAAACGCTCCAAAGCTAAAAGCTGCGGGTGCAACAGCGTTGGTCGCTGGAAACTTTGTATTTTCAAGTTCCAATCCAACAACAACAATTCAAGAATTAAAAATGTCGGTCAATGGCTAAGAAGAATAGTGGAGTTAATTTGTTTAAGTTCCGTGTAATCATTGATACGGAACAAGATGTTTTTCGCGATATTGAAATTGAAACAGAGTCGAATTTTGATTCTTTGCACAAAGCGGTGCTTGATGCTTTCGATTTTGAACAAGGTGAAATGGCGAGCTTTTATTTGAGTGATGAAGAGTGGAGTAAGGGGTTGGAGATCTCGCTGATGGACATGGGTGGAGTGGACGAGGATTCTCTTTCAATGTCGACAACCATTCTTTCAGATATGGTTATGAAGCCGGGAGATAAAATTTTATATGTGTATGATTTCATGCGCATGTGGATTTTTTATATTGAATTGGTGGAAGTGAAGAAGGACAAGCCAAGTACTATTTATCCGCGAGTTGCACTTGCCTTTGGTGATGCACCTTCACAGGACAGCAAGGAGTTTCAGGATATGTTCGAGTCGGATATAGTTGGAGGTGCAGCAGTTGCAGGAACAGAATTGGATGAAGATGAGGAGGATGAGTTTGGTGAAGACGATTCGATATTTGATGAAGATGAATTCGACGGGTCTTACACCTATGACAATGAATAAATATTTGGTATTCGCTTTATTCATTTTGCTTGTATCATGTGAAAACAAAGAGCGCAAGGTGACTTCTGATTTGTTGAATTTTCCTTCGGCAGAGAATGGAGAAGTGCATAGTGATTTGCCTGAAATTTCATTTGAAGAGGCAGAATTTAACTTTGGAAAGGTTGCTGTAGGAGAGAAGATTGTTCATTCTTATTCATTCGTAAATAAAGGGAAAGCAGATCTTCAAATAGCTCAAGTAACGCCAAGTTGCGGATGCACAACACTGAAGGATTGGCCGAAGGATCCGATTGCTCCCGGACAATCGGGAGTTATTACTATAGAGTTTAACAGTGCTGGTTTTTCTGGAAACATTGAAAAGACCATTCAAGTTGCGACAAATGGTATACCCCGGGACTTTTATTTGAAACTGAAAGGGGAGGTGTCTGGGCAAGCTTTGGATGCTGCGAGACCTGGAGTGGAAATGGATCGCTTGAAGTAGTTTATTTCAGCGACAATAATTGAGTACATTTGCAACCTAAAATAGAAAACAAAATGATTTTATTACAAGCACCACAAGGAGAGCAAAGCATGATGCCCATGTTATTAATGATGGGAGGAATGTTCGTTATTATGTATTTTTTCATGATTCGTCCGCAAATGAAAAAGGCGAAAGAGGCGAAGAAGTTTCAAGACGGAGTTGGCGTTGGCGACAAGATTGTAACTGTAGGAGGAATTCACGGTAAAGTTGTTGAAGTAGACGAAACAACAGTGGTTATTGGTTTAGACCAAGGACGCATGCGCATTGAGAAAGCTGCATTGAGTGTAGACAGAACAGTAAGCGAAGGTCAGCAGAAGTAAGAGAAAGAATTTAGCATTAAAAAGGCCGCATTCGCGGCCTTTTTTGTTGTCTTATCTAAAAGTTAGTACTTCTTTTTCTTAGCACCACCTTCTTTGAATTTCCATCCGCCGGCGCGTCCACTTGAACTTCCAGCAGAACTACCCGCTGAACTTCCTGCTGAACTTCTTTCTCCGCTAGAACGTCTTTCACCACCTGCAGAACTGCGCTCTGAAGTGCTTCTGTCCGATCCGCCTGTGCGAGGTCCACGATCACGGTTGTATCCGCCACCTGAACTTCTTTCGCCACCGCCTGAGCTACGCTCGCTGCTGCCACGGTTTTCATATCCGCCGCTGTAGCTCTTGTTCCCACGCATGCGAACACGTCCGATACCTGCTTCCTGGTTTCCACGTGATTCAACACGAATAGAACGTCCACGATATTTTACTCCAGCGTTGAATACTTCCAATACTTTGTCGTAAGATGCAGTGCGCACTTCAAATAAAGAGAAGGTGTCTTTCAAGTCAGACCATGGAATCTCTTGCTCACTTACTCCAGTTGCTTCAGCAATGTATGTCTTCAGTGTATTGAAAGTGAATTGATCTTTCTTTCCAACGTTGATGTACATCTTCACAACACCTGGTGTTGCTCCGCGAGCATCGCCACGAGAAGCATCGACATTCAAGTCTGGTGCATTCTTGTAGTATTCTAAGAAACGATTGAACTCAGTAGAAACGAAATGCTGAATCACTTGCTCTTTCGTGAAGTCTGCAAATTCTTCGTAAACCGCTGGTAAATATTTCCCAATACTTCCTTGATTCACTTCAGTTTCTTTCACGCGATTAACCAAGTGAAGCAATTGCTTCTCACAAACATCTGCAGGCGTAGGAAGTGTTCCTTTTGTAAATGTTGTTTGAATAATTTTCTCCAATTGCTTAATTCTGAAGTTTTCCTTCATGTTAATTAAAACAATGCTAATTCCTTTCTTTCCAGCACGAGCCGTACGTCCACTTCTGTGTGTGTAGTTCTCGATTTCGTCAGGAAGGTTGTACTGAATAACGTGTGTAACGTCGTTCACATCAATACCACGCGCAGCAACGTCTGTCGCTACAAGCATTTGAAGTGTGCGGTTACGGTAACGCTTCATTACATTATCACGTTGTGCTTGAGACAAGTCACCGTGAATAGAATCTGCATTATAACCATCCTTGATCAAAGCTTCAGAAACAGATTGTGTTTCAGCTTTTGTTCTACAAAATACAATTGCGAAAATATCAGGATTAAAATCGGCAAGTCTTTTCAACGCCAAATACTTGTCGCGTTGGTGAGTCACATAATAAACGTGTTCAATGTTCTCATTACCTGAGTTTTTACTTCCAACAGTAATTTCAACTGGGTTGGTCATGTAGTTACGAGCAATGCGCGAAACTTCAGCAGGCATAGTAGCCGAGAACAACCACGTGTGCTTCGTATCTGGAGTTTCAGATAAAATTGCATCTAAATCTTCTTTGAATCCCATGTGAAGCATTTCATCTGCTTCATCTAGAACAACAAAGTCAACAGCACTTAAATCAATGACTCCGCGCTCAATTAAGTCTAAGGTTCTTCCTGGAGTACCTACTAAGATTTGCGCGCCGCGTTTGATTTCGCGAATTTGAGTTTCAATGCTTGCTCCACCATATACAGGAACTACGTTCGCTCCGGTTGTATGTGCAGAATAGCGTTGAATGTCTTTCGCAATTTGAACACACAACTCACGAGTTGGTGCCAGAATGAATGCTTGCGTTTTTTTGTTTTGAAAGTCAAGAAGCTCTAACAATGGAAGTCCGAACGCTGCGGTCTTTCCTGTTCCAGTTTGTGCTAGTGCAACAACGTCTGTTGTGCCTGTAAGCATGTGCGGAATAGCTTGTTCTTGAATTGGTGTTGGGGTCTCAAACCCCATTTCAGCGATAGCTGAAACTGTGGTCTTCGATAGACCAAGTTCTTGAAATGTTGTCATATATTTTATTTAGTCGCCCGATGTCGGATTGAATTCGACGACCTTATTCCCTGAGCTAAATTCTGTTTACGCCAACAGAAAAAGGAAATGTGATAGTTAAACCCGCCCCTTAAAGGCGGCGCAAAGATACTACTTTTTATTAACAATTCGGAATAAAATAAAAAAGCCCTTGAAATTCAAGGGCTTTAGAGAGTTTAGAGGGTGCCTATTTAGCTTTCATTCCCAATTTAAGAATGGCTACACCAAAGGCGCAGTCTGTTTTTTCCATTTCAACCAATACCTCTTTCATGCTTTTTTCTTCATCAAAGGTGTAAGCGTTTTCATATTTCTTCTCAAGACCATTTAGGCAAGTCATGAATTCGCCGTTTTCGCTATCCACGTCAGCTAAAACTTCCAAATCTGGAACAATTGCCATCATTTGCTCGGTGTCCAAAGCAGACATTTTTTCTTCAATTGCTTTGTCAGGATTTTCCGCATTAGCAGATTCGATGATAATTTTCACGAACTCTGGACTTAATTTGTTTTGTAGGTTTTTTGTGCAACCGCAAACATCGGCGGCCACCTCTTTTTCTTTACCCATGCTGCATCCAGAAGCAATTAGAACTACTGCCATAAATAGAATGGCCATTGAAGATTTGATTTTCATTTTATTTGTGTTTTGGTTAATTTATTTTTATTCGCCTTCGGTAACTTCGGCTTCTTGAACTTCTGCTCCAAACATAAAGAGTGCAGCAGCAAAGTCGCATTCTATTTCATACAATTCAACCATAATGGAATTGTACATTTCAGGAGTGTCCAATTCGGTGTTGTCGTATTTCATTTCCATCTTGGAAATGCAACGTAAAAACTGACCGTTATCGTCACTCATGGTTTGCATCCACAGCATATCTTTCGCTGCTTGATCAGGATTATTCGTGACATAAGTGAGCAAGGCGGTGTCGAATTCCTCTTGTGTTTCCGCAATTAATTTAAATTCGATGATTTCTTTGAATGCGGGGCTGACGTTGTTTTTGATAATGTTAGAGCATTCACAAATGTCAATCGCTGCGCGACGCTCAAGTGATTGAGCACTTAGGTTGCTGTTGAATAAGCAAGTAATTGCTAGGGCAAGCGTAAAGATTAGTTTTTTCATGATTCTGCGTTTTGTGTTTCTGGTTCGCCCTTTATGCGTTTCAATGCAAGCTCTTTAGCGAAGTCTATAAATACTTTGTATGCTTGTGTAAAGGTAAAACGGTCTTCGAAAGTTTTGTAAATAATATTTCGTCGTGCCATACCATTTAATAAAGTTCTTCTGCTCTCATTGTCGCGCAAAGTCTTGTTGCTTTCAATAAGATCAATGAATGAGCTGTTTAAAAAATAGTTGTCAATTTCTTCGAAGGTGAATTCATTGAAGTCGAAAGACTCAATGAAATTGCGACCGTCGCGATCCAATTCGTAACTTAAGATAGCAATGAAAATGCTTACGTCTCGAGAGAAATTCTCTTGCGTGTCTTTGCTTAACAAGTAACAAAACTCGGGCTTCATGATCAATTCAAGATCGAATGACACTTTGAAAAACTCGGTGTAAAACGATTCGTTTTCTTTCAAACTATTGAAATGCTCTTCATTGTTCAATAAGAACTTGCCACTCATGAGCTCTTCAACAATCTGTCTATGGTGCGCTGGATATACCATGTTATAATTTTATTGCGGGTTCAATTTTTAATTTAGGAACGTCGAGTACCGATGTTGTTGTCTTAATAGAAACACGATCACTTTTCTTCGTGTAATCAATTTGAAGTTCTTCGTCGAACAACAGTCCGGTTACTGCAAAGAACTTATCTGTTTCAATCTGATCGAAATCTTTTTTCAATGCTTTGAAACACCAGCCGAAGAAATCGTTCACAGGCATGCTTGCTGCAAGTTTCTCTTTGAATAATGTTCTGTCGAAAATCCAACGGTCGAAATCGGCTTCAGAATTTTCTACAATAACAGGAGCTTCAATTTGGAATTGCTCGAAGAATTCACGCACTTTGAAGTACATGTCTTTTGCATAAACCATCGTGCGCGTTCCTTTCAATAAAGGTGGCGTTTCCACTTTGTAAGGATTGCGAAGGAATTCGATAAATCCGGTTAGAATTAGTGATTCCGTACGAATGCGTTCAAGAAGTGGAATCAATTCATTGGTTAGAATTTTCGATTGCTTCAATAAGTCTTGATTGGTTTGAATGAGCTGCGTGTAGAGCTTCTCATATTCACTTCGTGTCGTCTCGTCGGAATAATCGAGACGCTTACGGTTCGCGTATTCACACACTTCAACCAATTTGCTGGTTACCGATTCGCTGTGATTCACATCAAGAATTCGGTTCAAAGGAAGAATATAGTATTCAATCCAGAAGGAAGCTTTGTGAACTTTTTCACGGTATTGAACGCGGTCGATGTTCGATTTCAAATCGCGTGTTTCTGCCAATAATCGGAAAGCGTTTCGCTCAACCAAATCAACGAATTCACGCACTTGACCGGAAAGATTTTTTATTCTTTCTTGAAGAATGTCGCGGTCGGAATGTTCGCTTTTGCGAATCTTCATGAACAATTCAGAAATGGCTCCTTTGTATTTTTCAATGGTTTCTGGAAGAAGCGGTTTGAATTCAAACAGCAAAAATTCCATCAACTTGAAATACACGTCGCGCATTTCGAAATCACTTCCAATCGAACGAACAACACGGTATTCACGCAAACGACTTTTCATTTGCGCACCGTGTTTGTGACATATCATATCGAAAACTTCCTTCGTAATGAGTCCATCTTGTTGCTGGTATTCAAACAAGTCACGCACTACATCGAAGTAGGTGTTCAGGAAGTTTAATATGGTCCGCGGTTCGGCTTTTATCATTTTTCTTCTGATTCTAAATGGTAGCAAACTCTTACTTCTTCAATTTCTTGAATGTTGGAAGGGTATAGGTTTGCGAAGTCTGGGGCTGTTAATAATGTTGACATTAGTTTTCTGATATTTTTAGGTCTTCACGACGCACAGCGTGCTGCTTGTCGTTCAAATTAATTTTTCCTTTCGAACGGAAGATGAAGTAGTACTTCGAGAATCCGTCATACGGCTGCGGTGCAGCGAAGATGGGTAAGAAGTTGTGTTCTTTACAGAACTGAACCAACTGCGGGCGGTTGTGCTCGTCAATGGTTCCGATCTCATCAATGAACAAGGCAATCTTATTCTCCGGAGCAGAAACTGCTAAACGATTGATAATAGCCATGACAATAACCAGACGAATCATACGGTCAGTTCCGTCCGATTCTACTTGTTCTTTCAAGTCAACACGCTTCAACTTTCCTTTCACATCCAGATGAAGTTCGATGTCGAATAGATCTTCAAATTCAATGGTTTTTCCAGCGTCTAAATATTGATTCAAGATTTTCAAATCTTCCCCTTGTTCGAATTCAAATGCCAATTGAGAATTCAAATTTTCGATGGAAGCAATTCTTTCTAAATCGAACAACACGCGCTTGTTGTCTACCAATTCAATGCGAAGCGATTCAATGTTTGAGATTCTGGTTTTAGCCAGACTCTCATTGAAGCGGTTGTACACGAATGTTTTGAATTCTTCGTAACGCTTGCGCAACGTGAAAGCAGGATTGGCGAATTGCGTTGAAATACTTCCCAAAAGTCCGTCGATACTTTTTACTTTATCGTTGATACACGCGATTTCATCTTCCAAATATTTGATGAATTCTTCTTCATCGGCCATTGCAGAATTTGTTTTGAAACGCAAGTGATCGAACATCCGATCTTTGTTGCCTTTCAATGTGTCGCGATCGGTGTTCGAGATTTTTATTTTTCCATAAATCTCATCTAACGATTCAGTCGTGTCGAATTCTGTTGGAACAATTCCGAAGGTTTCAATTTCTGCTTTGCGACGTTTCAATTCAATAATACGCTCTTCACTTCTGCGCGTTTCTTCACGCAGAGAATCGAGTAAAAGTGTTTTGTCGGAAAGCTCTTTTTTCAATTTGCTCAAGTCGCCTTCACACTTTTCTTTTTCGGCCTTCATCGTGCGCAGTTCTTTTCCTGCAGCGTCAGCTTCTTTTTCAAGTTTCGGTTTATTCTTCAGCTTGTTCAATTTCGCTTTCACTTCTTCAATGTCGGTATGAATGACATCGAGTTCTTTTTGAGCTTTGTCGAAATTCAACGCAACAGCCCAAAGTTTTTCGAGTTCGGCTTTTTCACGCTTCAATTCTTGAAGTTCTTCTTTCAAAGACTTCACCGAAGGAATGTCGGCAAGGACTAAATCTTTTGGTAATGTAATTTCTCCATCGAAGATGCTCAGAGTAGTCCCAGCCTTGGTGATTTTTTTCTTCACCAATTTACTTGGCAACGCCGCGAATTCTTGAGAGAACACGGTGTTCAAGATTCTACGAATGTCATCTTTCGCTGTTATCTTATGAATTAACTGATCGTCGTAATTTTTAATTTGTGCCTCAAGCTTTCCGCAAGTCAAATCAATTTTTTGAAGTTTCACTTCCAAGTTTTTCGAATCTAATTTTTGATTCTCAACCATGGTAATGCGCACTTCCGATTCACGGCGTTTTGCATCTAGATTCAACAAAGATTCTTCTAGGAATTTCTTTCCTTCGAAAGAAGCAATTTCATCTAATTGTGTTTGAAGAGTAATGAACGTCTTTTCTTGAATCTCAACTTCTAATTCACGCTTCCCCAATTCACGATTTAAATCCTCTTGTTTTGGTTTTAGCTTTTCATTTAGATTGAGAAGTGTTGTTTGATACTGCTTCTCTTTTTCTAAACGAGAGCTGTCGAGTTCGTTGATTACCCCGTTGTATTGTTTGTCGAAGGCATAAACCAAATCGCTAACGATTCGAGTTTTTGCTTTGAACAAATTCACAACTTCACGAAATTCTTCAAATTCTTTTTGAATACTTTTTACCGTGCGAATTTCTTCGTTAATACGAAGTAAGTCGTTGATGTCTTTTTTGTTTTTCTGTGAAAAGCTTAAGCCTTCGTTCTCGCGGTTATCCGCAACAATTAAACTCTCCTTTAAAGTTTTGTTCGTGATTAACTTCGAGTTAATCAAGTAGCGGTAAACCTTTGAGAAGTTATTTGAAAGCCCGTCTGTGCGCACGCTGTCTTCTAGCCAAATAGCAGCGTCGTTCTTTCTTCCTCTCGAGTATACGGTATTGAATACTTCAGTCTTGCTCTTGAATAGATAAAGCTCTACGCCAGCAGTTTTTAGTTCTTCTTGAACCTCATCCCATTTGCGAATACGTTGGTGTGCACCTTCTTTTTTGAAGAAGTTGTCGGCGTTGTATTCTCCTGAAAAACGGAAGTATTCCAACTCGCCGTCGCTGTCGCGCTTGACAAGAATGCAATAGCTTGAGTTGTTCTTTTTGATTTCAAAAATGATGTAACTCTGGTTGTGAGTAGGGAAGTAGTGATGAATGGTTTCCTTGTCTCCACGTCGCTGTCCGGAAAAGGACATCTTCGATCCATCTACAATGAACAAGAAGTTCAAGGTGTAAATAAGGGTTGACTTACCAACGTTGTTAGGCCCTACCAATTGCAACGAATCGCAATCGTCTAAACGCATTTCAGCGTTCACATAGGTGCTGGTGTTTATCCCAATAATTCGGGTTATCATACGGAAAAGTTTAGGTCATGTGTTGTGCGACAAATTCGCACCGAACACACAAATCTAAACGGCTTGCGTCGCTTCGAAAAGGAATGTTAATAAATGTGGAAAAGTAGGCCTTGGACTAATTACGCTTGCTCTGGAAGAACTCTTTCAGAATGGCGGAGCAATCGTCTTCCATTATTCCTCCAATCCATTCAGTCTTAGGGTGTAGCAGTTTTTTATCGTCGGTTTCATAAATGGAAAACCCTCTTTTTGCATCGAACGCACCGAATACGATTCTGCCAATTCGGGTGTTGTAAGCCGCTCCTGCGCACATGACGCAAGGTTCTAGCGTTACGTAAAGGGTGCACTTGTCCAATGATTTGCCACTCAGATACTCTGAGGCGGCTGTATATGCCTGCATTTCTGCATGGGCAGTGAAGTCATGAAGTCTTTCTACAAGATTGTGTCCACGAGCAATAATGCGGTCATCTGCCACAATAACGCACCCAACAGGAACTTCATCTTGTTCAGCAGCATAAAGGGCCTCTTTGATGGCCTGTTTCATGTAAAATTCGTCTTTATTCTCGTCGTTCAAAATCAGAAGTGTCGTTTAAATAATTCACGAAATCTTTTGTTGAGATTTCATGGTCGTTTGAGATTGGAAAGTTAAATTGTTCACTCCAATATTTCGCTAAATATTCCTGTTCGAATTGTCCGGAAGTAGGAATTAGCAGTGCTTTCTTCCCAATTGCAGCCAATTCCATAAGTGTGCTATATCCAGATCTGCATACGATGTGTGAAGACTCGTTCATGAGTTGTTCCAGCTCAGAACTGTTGCAATAACCTAATGCTTTCACTAATTGGGAATGTGGCAACGGTTTGCTTTCACCCGTAACAATAATTGGGAATCCGAGTTGAACAGCTTCTTCTATTATGTCTATAGCGAAGCGCGATCGCTGTGGCTCGGGGCCTGAAAGAATAACAAGCAGTTGTTTTTTAGACGCTGTTTGAATAGGTTTAATTTGACTGAGAGGTCCTATGAATGTGGCTTGGGCATATGCTTTTGCGCTGCTAAGTTTACCGCTTAGTTTTGGAGTGTTCTCAAAATCTGGAATTTCTATTTTATTGAAATTTTTCAAGTTTCTGTTCAATACCCATTGCGGCAATGTTAAAAGCAGTCGAGGGCCCGGTAAGGAAAGTTGGTGCGTTAACATAACCGAATGAACGTTCGGGTGGTAAAATCCGTAGCGGTTGTCGGAATAAAGTATGTCGTATGAATTTGTTTCCAGATGTTTTTGCAGCCACTTGTTTTCTTTTTTCCAGTTCGCACGAAACTCGAAAACACGCATTCCTAGTTTAAAAAACAAACCCTTTCCACTTTCAATCTGAATGTGATTGTTGGGTAGGGTAACATGAAGAATTAAACCTGGGAATCGGTTTCGGAAAAACGATTCCTGGTTGTCAGAACAAGCTATTTCAACAATATTACCTTCTTGGAGAAATTGTGAAATTCGCTCGCTGCCACGGGTCATGTGTCCATAACCCCAATCGAGCGCCGCGAAAAGTATTTTCTTTGAAGTATTCAGGTTATGGACGAGTTATTCTGATTTCGCGTTGCATGTTATTTCCAGCTTGAGCAGGAATAAAATACCCAGTTACTTTTTTCTTTTTTCCGTTTCTGAGAATAGTAATGCTCGCCTCGTCGCCCACTGCATATTGTTGAAGTGTTCCTACTAATTCATCGAAGTCGTGTATGGCTTGCTTATTTAATTCAACAATGATATCTCCTGTCTGCAAACCAAGCGCAGCACCTAAGCTAGTTGGCACAACCGTTTCAATCATAACGCCTTTCCCTTTGAAACTAAGGGCTGGAGAAATTCCAATTTTCGCACTGTTATCTGGAGCCCCAAAACCAAACGGCATTTCATTCGGCATAGCGAAAACCATTCCTTGTGGCATTTGAAGATTGTTGTCGAAGTTGAAATTAAAAGCGGTGTCCATAATAGAAATATCAATGTCTGGAAATTGCTTCATGATGTCTTTCATATTCTCCAACTGATCTCCTTCAAAATTGAAAATAAGAGTGTCTATCTGACCTGTGCTTGATGTGTCGATTTTAATAATGGTGACATGGTTTTTCTTTTGCACCTGAGCGAAAGAAAATCCGCCGATGAAGCAAAGGGTTAAAAGTGAAAAGAATATTTTCATGGCTTTAGAATTTGATTTCAAAATTAAAATGAAATTTCAATCAAAGTAAATCCTTTTGATGGAATGGAGAGTGTTTTTTTCCAAGAAACGGATTCTCCCGTTAGAATGTTTTTTCCAGTATTCAAGTGAAGGGTAACTTCTTTAATAGATTCCATGGGAAAGTTGAATTCGGTTTCATTCAAATTGTAAAGACAGAGAAGAGCTTTCTTTCCGTCGGCCGATTTTCTGGCGTATGCATAGGTATTGTCATTGGGAACGAATTGCCTGAGTCTGCTTGTTGCAAGCCATTCGTTTTTCTTGCGGTAATTCAAAAGTGTTTGAATGAAATCGAATGCTTCATTTTGAATTTCTGTTCTTCCTTTCTTTTCGAAGGCATTCACCTTATGATCGGGCCAGCCGCCCGGAAATTCTTCGCGGACATGGGCGTCGGGATCGCAAAACCCCGTCATAAGATTTTCCGTTCCATAGTAAATACAAGGAATTCCACGAAGCGTTAGCAACATGGCATGTGCCATTTTCCATTTTTCGAAATCTTTATTCAGGAGTGAATAGATGCGCGCTAAGTCGTGATTGTCTAAAAAAGTAACTAAGTTTTCCGGTTGCGCATAAAGATGATCGTGCGCCAAGTCTAATTCAATTCTTCGCAGTCCTTCTTCCCAACCAAAAGGTTCAACGAGCCCTTTGGTCATGGCGAAGTACAATTGGAAGTCGGTAACGCCATCTAAATTCGAATCGAAATTTTGGCCAACTTTTTTTCCTTCGGTAAACCATGCTTGAACCGCTGATCCTTGCACCCACGTTTCTCCGAACAGGAAGAGATTGGGATATTCTTCCTTCAATGAAGCATTCAACTTCGACATAAATAATTGGTCCGGGTAGCTGTAGGTATCTATTCGGAATGCATCGATGCTTCCCATTTCAACCCACCAAATCGAATTTTGAATGAGGTACGTGGAAAGGTGTGGGTCTTGCTGATTTAGATCGGGCATATGTCTGTCGAACCAACCGTTTGCCATGAGGTTCTTGTCGTATTCGCTAGCGTAAAGATCCATCATCGTTTCAGCGCGATAGTTGGTTTTGGTGTAGGTTGGAAACCAATGAAACCAATTGCTGTCGGGCATTTCACGGAAGAGCTGGTGTTGATCGCCCCAGTGGTTGTATACTACGTCCCAAACATGCTTCATCTCTTTTTTCTTCATGTTTGTTGTTAGTTTATCTAACTCTGCGAGTGTTCCAATTCGCGGATCTATTAAATAGGAGTCCGTAGTTGCATAACCGTGATACGAATCTCTCTTCTCGTTGTTTTCAACCATGGGGTTTATCCAAAGAGCTGTAAATCCGAGGTCAGAGATATAGTCGAGGTGGTCGTAAATCCCTTGAATGTCGCCGCCTCGACGACCTTTCAGTTCATTGCGTTGTGCACCTTGAAAATAGTTAGCAACAGAATCATTGCTTGAATCTCCGTTTGCAAAGCGATCTGGGAAAACCATGTATATAGCGTCTTTTTGAGAAAGGCCTATAGGCGACGCTGACTTTGGAGCAATGGAATAGGGATGCACTGCGGTCGCGGTATGTCCGGCTGTGGATATTTCAAAGAAAAGGTGATTGCTTTTGGGTTGACTTGAAATTGAAAGATTAACGAAATAATAATTGTTCAATTTCGACTTTTCAACGCTTTTTATCTTGGCGTATTTCGAGCTTTCAGAGGTAAGAGAAATACTCAATTCTTTAGAGTCATTTGTGTAAAAAAGTAGCTCAACCTCTTGATTGGCCATACCACTGAACCAGTTAGGAGGATCAATGCGTTGAAGGTATTCTTCATTTTGACCGAAGACAAAAGAGGACATGAACAATAGGATTGTGGAAAAGTATACGGAACTTTTTTTCATGATTTACGTCTTAAAGGGGTGTGCATCACTTTTTCGATATATATTTGGAAAGTGTTAAAAGTACACGAACTACAGTAATTTAATTTAACAAACTATGAAAAAAATCTTTACATTCTGTTTCGTAGCGTTATCTGCAATGATGGCTCAAGCCCAAGTTGCTGTGACGTTTAACGTTGACATGACTGGCACAGCAGTAAACGCGAATGGCGTTCACATGGCTGGAAATTTCAACGACGTTAACTACGATGGTACTGCGGAAAACGCAGCGTATGTTAACTGGAATCCTTCTGCTATTGCTTTGGCAGATCAAGGAAATGGTATTTGGTCTGTAACCTTAAACTTGGTTGCAGAGCGTTATGAGTTCAAATTCATCAATGGTAACGATTGGCCATTTGCTGAAGATGTTCCACCAGCTTGTCAAGTAGAGGTTGCTGGAAACGATAACCGTTTTTGGTCAATTTCTGGTTTGAATGCAACTGAGAGCATGACTGTATGTTATGCATCATGTGCTGCTTGCGGAGAGAACACTGTTCGTTTCCGTGTAGACATGACTCAAGAGGCTGCAGGTGTTAACCCAGCAGGTATCTTCGTTGCAGGTAACTTCCAAGGATGGAATCCAGCAGGATCACAAATGATTGATCCAGATGGAAACGGTACTTTCGAAGGTTACTTCTCTATCGGTACTGCTACAGCTGCTCAATTCAAATTCATCAACGGTAATGACTGGGCATTTGCTGAGTCTGTTCCAGCTGAGTGTAATGTTTCTGGAAACCGTGAGTTGAATGTTGCTGACGCGAACACTGTTGCTGATGTTATTTGCTTCAGCGCTTGTGGTCCATGTCAAGCTCCAACCCCAGTATTGTTCCGAGTTGACATGACTTTACAAACTGTTAACGCTAACGGACCACACGTTGCAGGTTCTTTCCAAGGATGGAACCCTGGCGATGCTGCTACTTTGATGACTGATCCAGACGGTGATAACATTTATGAAGTAACTCTTTTACTTCAACCAGGTACTTACCAGTACAAATTCGTTAATGGTGCTGCTTGGGCAGATGGTAACGAGTCTTTGCCTGCTGATTGTAACGTAGGTGGTAACCGTGAGGTTGTTGTTGCTGCTGATCCAGTTGTTGAGCACTTCTGCTACAACCAATGTGGAGCAGAGTGTGTTGTTGATCCGGCTGCTGCTGACATCACTTTCCGAGTGAATATGTTTACTACTGGTGCGAGTGCTGCAGGCGTTTGGATGATTGGTGGTTTCACAACTCCAGTTTGGCAAGCAGGTGCAGTTCAAATGACTGATGATAACCTAGACGGAGTATATGAGTGCACAGTGAACGTTAGCGGTTCTGCTGACATTCAGTACAAATTTGTTAATGGAGATGTGTCAGTTTCTACAAATGAAGAAGCTGCTGGTATTATGAACTGCGGTATTGCTAACGGTGTTGGTGGTTACAACCGTCTTCATACACGCACGGGTATTGCTGAAGTATTGAATACAGTATGTTTCGATTCTTGTGCTGATTGTATCATTGGTGTTCAAGAAGCTATGGCTTTAACTGTGTTGAATGCTTACCCAGTTCCAGCGAACGAGTTCGTAACTCTTTCTTTCGGACAAGTAAAATCTGCTCCTATCACTGTTCGTGTAATGAACAACTTAGGTCAAGTAGTTTCTTCTCAGTACATGGGTAATCTTCCAACTGGTAACAATCAAGTTCGTGTGAACTTAGAAGGTGTTGCTGGTGGAATCTACGCTATCGAAGTGTCAAACGGAATTGAAAGAACTGCAGTACAAATCGCAGTTCAATAATTCATTTGAACAGATTAATTTTAGAGAAAGGCTGCCGGAAGGCAGCCTTTTTTTATTGCTAGAATAATGCGTTCGAGCTGAGAAAGTTTAGGGCAAAACAAACCCCCGAACGTTTTCGAGGGTTTGCTTTACCTTAACTAAAAAGACCCACAGCAGAAACTGCAAATGGACTTAACGGCGCGAAAATACGCAGGTTTACAGGTGTCTTTGTATTAATATTTGGTAGAGTTTTGAACAACACTGTGGTTGTTAAACACCCAGTAAAATCCGGTGACTTATTCCATTCATAATGAACTGAATAATTCTGGGGCTGTTCGATTTTTTTAGAAAAAAAGATTTTTGATTTTCCATGGAACATTCCATTAGCCTTCCGTTTAGATCATAAACAGTTAAAGCAGTAACAGGAAAATTGAAATCAAGCATGAAACCATTTTCTAAATTTCGCACGCGATACTCATACTTTATTTCCTCTATATTATTCTCTTGCATCTGAATGTCAAAAGAACCTTGCGCTGTTCTTCCGCAGGCATCAATGGCAGAATAACTTAGCACATAACTTCCGGATGAATTGTAGACATGTTCCGCAGCAAAATCGGTTGATGAACTACCGTCACCAAAGTCCCAAGTGAAAGACCAACCTGTTGCAGATTGATTTTCAATTTGAAGATTTAATCCATTGGATGATGTGCTAATTGATACAGCAGGATCATATTCCCCCACATGCCATTCCAATAAATTATTAAATACGACTTCTTGAGCTGCTAATTTTATTTTTTCGGCAACAACAGGATCTAATGTTGAGGAATAGGTAATGAGATACGGGTCAGTGCGAAGCATGACCGCAATCATGCTGCATGCTGCGGCATAACTTCCCTCAAGAGAAGGATGACTGCCATCTGCGGAATATAAATTTATTTCGGGGTAGGTCGTTCTTATGTATTTCCATAGGGCTCCAACAGGAGAAAGAATTGCATGGTTATCAATGGCCATTTGTCTGTATCGAATATTCAACAAACTGTCCATGCCCTCATATGTGCATACAGGTGGCCAAGATGCGCAGTTAGAGGCATCTCCATTCTGTCTTCCCCAAGTCATATAAAAAACCGTCTCGGTGCAAGAATCTACTGCGAGTATTTGGTTGTTCAATTGCGTTGCAAATGGAAAACACTCCGCTGCGACTTGCCCATCTGGAAAGGAGGGGAGTTGACTTTGTTCTTGAAGGACAACATAATCCCAGTTTCCTTGATTTATGAGGTTTTGAGATGTTGCATTCGTGGTGTGCATCTGGAATGTAGTGCCTCCTGGAGTGCTACTTGCGACCTCTATAGGCATTCCTGCGAAGCCAATGCTTAAGGCGCAATCGGCAGTTAGTTGTGGAAGATTATTTACCGCAGTGTAGCTGTTTCCAATAAAGAGCACGCGCGTTTGAGCATGCAAGAGGTTGGTGAAAATTACCAACCCAGCACAGAAAAATATTTTCTTCATATCACTTAAATGTCACAGGACCAACAATTGATTTTCCATCTCGAATATATTCGACTTCGGTCGAGTCACCTTCATTAAACTTTCCAAGAGCTTCCATGTATGAACTCATGTCTGCAATTTTATTTTCACCAAGACGAACAACGACGTCACCTTGCTTTAAACCAGCCAATGCTGCGGGACGATTTTCCTTCACGCCATCGATACGCATTCCAACTCCGCTGAACATGTAATCTGGCATAACACCCAGTGTTACTTTAAACGAAGAGTTCGTTGGTTTTGGATCTATGGTTTTCGTGAATTCCAATTTTGAATGCGCATTCATTTCAACACACATCGCATACATGTAATTCACCACTTCATTCAAACCTTCGTAATTGATTTTGTCAAAGTCATCGCTAGGCTTGTGATAATCACTGTGCTGGCCGGTGAAGAAGTGCAGAACAGGTACGCCCATGTTGTAGAACGAACTGTGATCGCTTGGGCCAATTCCGCTTTTGTCGAACAGCAATTTGAAATTCGTTGCATTGTTTTTTGTAAGCCAGTTCTCAAATTCAGGAGAAGTCCCAGTTCCGCTAATTGAAAGAGCGTGCTCTGCGTTTAACCTTCCAACCATATCCATGTTCATCATGCAATTCACAGTTGCTAAATCAACAGTTGGATTCTTGCTGAAGTAATTGCTTCCCCACAGTCCTTTTTCTTCTCCGCTGAACCCTATGAAAAGGTAATTGTATTTCTTGGTTGAAGCAGATTTGTCTGCTTTGAATTTGCGAGCTAATTCAATCATTGCAGATACACCACTGGCATTGTCATCTGCTCCGTTGTGAATAGCGCGCTCTCCCGTCCATAAACTGTTTTCGTCGCCCCAACCCAAGTGGTCATAGTGTGCGCCAATGATGATGGTGTTTGCAGCGCCGTTGTCGATAAAACCCACTACATTTTTTCCGTTGATTTCTTTCACCAAGGATTTTCCCATCTTCAAACTATCACCAACTTGGTGAACTTGCCCATGTCCTTGCGGAATGAATGAAAACGCTTGAAAGAATCCGACTGTTCCTTTTGGAAGTAATCCAATTTGAATAAACTGATCTTGAATATACCCAGCAGCTTTGTCAGCTCCTGGAGTGCCTATTGCTCTTCCTTCGAATGCATCACTGGCCAAAACCGCAACATCTGTTTTTAAATGAGCAACGCTTTCGGTTGATTTTTTTTCATGAGGAATTACAGTGCAGCTCGCGAATGCAACCGCTACAGATATTTGGAGTAAAAACTTTTTCATTGCGCGAATTTAGGGATGATTCAATATAGTTTTCAAATCTTCGTTACCTTCGCTATATGAGGTGTGTCAGTCTTTTTTTCTTTTTACTTCTTTCCCTAATTGGATATTCTCAGACCATTCGAATTGAAGGAAGAGTGCGCGATCCTCATGGCCAAGGTATTCCGAATGCCATCATAGTGAACAACAGAACAAAGACGGGTAGTTTCGGAAATTCTAGTGGGTTTTATTCCATTGTTTGTGAAAAGACAGATACCTTGAGCATTACGGCTTTGAGTTATTACACGCGTCAGTTATGTATGAAAGATTCAGTGGTAAAGCAAGTGTATCACCCGACTATTTTTCTAGATGATAGAACCTACATGCTTCCGGTAGTTGAATTTATTTCTCCGCGCGATTTGGAGGCCATTGAAAAAGATTTGCTAGGGTTAGGTTTCGATGAAAATCAATTTAAAACAGCAACGGTGAGCAGTCCAATTACCTTCTTGTACGAGCAGTTTAGCAAGCGTGAGCGCAGTAAACTTGCTGTGGCAAAAATGGAGTATGAGGATCGAAAGCGTGCCTTGTTAAAAGAGCTCTTTCATCTGTATGTCGACTTTGATATTATTGATTTGACCAATGAAGAATTCGATGCGTTTATTGATTTCATGCATGTGAGTGATGATTTCATTCGTCAGAGTTCTCAGTATGAATTTTTAATTTTTGTGAAGGAAGAGTTTCAGCAATATAAAATTTGGAGACGAGGAAGAATAGAGTGGAAGGAAGATGATTTCAATTACGACAAGGATTAATTCCTTCTTGAATTTTGAATGAAGTTTCCTCCGCATTTATAAAATCCAGCGTTGCGGTCGTAGTAGTAAAGCAATAGCTGATAATTATTTTCCGTGGCGGAATGATTTCCTTCAGCAAAATTAATTTCTTCGCTATTGGTTGAAGGTTCAATCCGAAAGCGGAAATTGTAAACGCCTTGCTTCAAATACATGGTTGCTTGATAGGCTTTTTTAATTTCGTTGTATTCGCAAATTATTGGCGCATTCCATTCATTTCCACATTCAAGAAAAACTTTGTTTGGAAGTTCGGGTGAATTCAATTCGAAATGAACATAGGTGTAATCACTTGTTAAGTCATCGTCGTCATACAATTCACTTGAGATTAAACTAGCGCCGTTAAGATCGGAACGATTGGTATAAGCCAAATTCATTTCGTTTTGGCTCGGGTAGAGGTAGATGTGATTTTCGTTTTCGACGCGCATGTTATTTTGAACGTTGTATCCATTCAATCGTAAGTCTTTTGTTTCGAAAGCTTCCCATTCGCCGCCACCGACAAACTCATTTTCACCGTTTGAATAATCGTAGACCAATACGTTGTTGGGTTGAATGTATGTCGGTTGGAAATTCATTTTGCCATCTTGCCATCTTCCATTTTGAAGGATAACAGGAATGACTTTGCTCATATCGTACACAGGAGTATTCGCTAAAGAAATGGAGAAATCAACTTCCTGATGAGACTGCAAATGTTGAATAGTAGAAGCTCGTTTAATGTTCATTTCAGCATTGCACCCGTGATCACCTTCAACATAAACCACTATACGAAATCCAATTCTAGCGCTCGATTCTGAGTATTCGCTTCCTTCATGGACAATCACGTAGTAATTTCCAGATTGAATAAACTTGGTCATGGTATTGGGCAATTCGAATCGGTAGTGATCGAAAGTTGCTGTTGTGTGTATGGAGTTTTCGGGAAAAGAGACGCGTTGACTTGTGAATCCTTGTATAACGTCTGAAGGATTGCTGTCATCGGTATTCCAGAAAGGGTCGCAGTGAAAAATGGAGTAGTATAAATCTTCATCAGGAGAAGTGAACACATCAAATTCAAATTGTATAGCGTCGTTACTGAATAGATTTAGGAACGGCCCGGAAAGCGAGGCGTTTTTCGCGTGAGCTTCAACAGAGAAATAGTCGTAATCTGCATGAACGAAATTACTATTGGTTTGAGGAATTTGAGCAAACGCTGTTGTGCTAATCCAAAGCAATAACGAAAGGGTTGTTGAGTTTAGGATTTTTGAAGTATTCCGCATGAAGTAAAGTTATTCAGATTATTTTTGTGTCATGAAAAAAAATGCATCAATCCTGTTTTTCGCGATTCTTTTGTTTGGAATTCTTTTTCATTCTTGTAAAAATAAAAATTCGACCGGCGCTCCAATCATCGGGAAAGAATACAATCGTGAGTTTTTAGGTATGAAATACATTATCAATGTCGTCGGTGATACCACAGATTATACCTTGGCATTCGATAGTATCGAAAATTCAATAAAAATGCATGTCGATGGATCTAATCCAGAGAGTACCGTTATTCAATACAACACATCTGCAGGAACGAATGGCTACTTTGAATTTGTTGACCGAAACAAAATGATGGGAACAATTGTTTCATTAGCATCGGATATGTCTAAAAAGGCGAATGGTTTTTGGGACTTCACCATTTCGCCAGCTCAATTGGCGTGGTTGCCTCAGATTCTAAGTCCAAGTCCAAAAACCCCAAATCTTGATTCTATAATGGCGTTTTCAGGAATGAGTGTTGTGCTTGTAGATGTGATGGGGCCGGGTGAAAATGGGGGCGGTGAAGTTTCTAAAATCAGAAAGATAAATTCTAAAGTAGAATTGGATTTACAGAAAATTGGAAGCGCGTTGGTGCTTGATAGAATTATAGAATACCTTAAAACGAAATCTAAAAACATTACTCAGGCAACAGTTAAATCGGAATCATGGCACAGTGGATTCGGAACAACTGTAGATAGTTTAAATGTTTTGGATCTGACTATGGCGGGACAGAATACAGGGAATATGTTACGTGTTGTTAATCGCGCTTACGCCACATTTGACAGTAGAAACAAGGTTACGCTTCTAGATCCGAAAACCTTACTTCCAGTTTTTAATGAAATGTACCAAAGCTATATTTCAGCGAAAACAGTTGTTGAATCATACGTGTTTTCGGAAGCATTTATGGTTATGGGCGTCGAAGGAATTGGAAAGTTTTATGAAGCGAATTCAGAAAGTGATATTCAATCGTTGGTTTATTTTATGAAAACAGATTCGGAGCGTGCTTCGGCATCGACGGAGAATTTTAACAAAATGATGGTAGCTCCTTCGAATAAATAAGATGGGAGAAAAAATAATTCTAGCCATTGAAAGCAGTTGCGATGAAACGTCTGCTGCGGTTTTATTTGGCACAAGAGTTCTATCCAATGAAGTGGTTACGCAATTGCAGCATGCACAGTACGGCGGTGTTGTGCCAGAGATAGCGAGTCGTGCACATCAGACCATGATCACAGCCGTTGTTGATGCAGCGCTGAAATCTGCGAATAAAGAATTGAGTGATTTACAGGCCATAGCCGTTACACAGGGCCCTGGTTTAATGGGGTCTTTGTTGGTTGGGATTTCATTCGCGAAGAGTTTGAGCTTGGCCTTAAATATTCCGTTAGTCGGAGTGAATCACATGCAAGCACATATCCTGGCTCATTTTGCAGATGACTGTGAGAAGCAGCCGACATTTCCTTTTTTGAATTTGACGGTGAGTGGTGGACATACGCAATTGGTTGTTGTGCATTCACCAACGCAGATGGAAGTAGTAGGTGAGACTATAGATGACGCAGCAGGAGAGGCGTTTGATAAGGCTGCGAAAGTATTGGGGTTAGATTATCCGGGGGGACCTTTACTAGATAAATTGGCTCAATCAGGAGATGCGAAGAAATTCAGTTTTCCCATCCCAAAAGTAGAAGGTTTGAATTTTAGTTTTTCAGGATTGAAAACTTCATTGCTTTATTTCTTGCGTGATAGTCAGAAAGTAAATCAGAATTTTATTGAAGAAGAAAGAGCAAACCTGTGCGCTTCGTTTCAACATACCGTCGTGACTTATTTGCTTCGGCAAATTCAGAGAGGTTTGACTTCAGCCAAGACTAACGAGATAGCTATTTGTGGAGGAGTTTCAGCGAATAGCGAATTGCGAAAGCAACTTATTGAATTCGGTAAAAAGAATGAGGTAGAAGTTTTTATTCCTCCTTTCAAGTACTGCACAGATAATGCGGCAATGATTGGCGTAGCGGCACATTTCTTACTTCTCGAAAATCAAATTTCAAATTTGAAAATGGTTCCGCTCAGTCGTTATCCTTTATAGGTTGGTATACTTGTACAACGGGTCCATTTCACTATCGGGACTAACGGTAATTAAGGGTTTAATTATTCCATTATTTAGTCCATATACCCAGCCGTGAACCAAGGGCATTTCTCGTTTTTTCCATGCACCTTGAACAATGTTAGTTTCAGCTAAGTGATGAACTTGCTCTAACACATTTAATTCAACCAATCTATCGAATTGCTTTTCCTTATCTTCAATTGCATGCAACTCTGCTCGATTGTTTTTGTATACATCTTTAATGTTACGAAGCCAGTTGTTTATTAGCGGAAGATAATCGTTGCCCATAGCGGCCTTCACACCTCCACATCCGTAATGTCCGCAAACAATGATGTGTTTTACTTCTAGTACATCAACGGCATAGGTTAAAACGCTAAGCAAGTTAATGTCTGTATGCACAACCATGTTTGCGATGTTTCGGTGTACGAATATTTCACCTGGAGCTGTGCCTGTAACCTCGTTTGCTGGCACACGGCTATCTGAACAACCAATCCATAAATATTCTGGAGTTTGAAGCGCTGCCAATTTTTTGAAGTAATCAGGATTATCTTCAATGCGATCTTCTGCCCATGCTTTGTTTGCTAATAAAAGTTTTTCAATGTTTGGCATTTACTTAGATTTTTATAGTTTTTAATACTTCAGGAAGTTCTCCCCAGTTGTTTGTATTGAGTTCGATTCGTATGTTTTTTGATTTCGAACTTATAACAAAATCTTGAATAATTTCAACAATATCAGGGTCCATAAATTCACATTTCCGAGCGTCTATGAGAAGATAACTATTAGCAGGAACGAGCATTAGTTTTTTCTTTAAAATCGGTTTGTTCAAGAAAGAAACTTCTTTATGGAAACGAAGCAAAGTATCGTTGTTGTCGCCTTTTGTAATTCGAATTGCACTTTTGAAATTCGTTCGGATAACGAAAAACATACCGAAGGCTATTCCAATTAGCACACCTTTCAACATGTCGCTAAAATAGATAGCCAGGAATGTCGCTATAAATGGAAGGAATTGAGGGATACCTTCAACCCAAAGATCTCGAAAAATAGATGGCTTCGTTAATTTGTATCCAACAAATATGAGAATCGCAGCCAAAGCCGAAAGCGGAACGAGGTTAAGGTATTGTCCTAAAAAAAGAATGGCGCAAAGCAACCAAAATCCATGAAGAATTGCCGACCATTTTGTTTTGGCCCCCGCTAGTCTATTCGAAGAACTGCGGACAACTACAGATGTTACAGGTAGACCACCAAATAAGCCGCTGAATATATTCCCAACACCCTGAGCGATAAGTTCTCGGTTAGGAGGCGTAATTCGTTTCTCTTCGTCGAATTTGTCAGTGGCTTCAATATTTAAAATAGTTTCTAAACTAGCCACAATAGCAATAATGAAAGCCTGTATCCAAACTGCAGAGTTAAACAAACTTTCAAAACTGAATTTACTCCAAAGGAATAAATCGGAGGCTGTGCTTAATGGAGGAAGCTGAATTAGGTGTTCATTTCCGAGTTGCTCAGTGATGCCGAAAAAAGAGGAACAAATATTTAGGAATATACCTAATACAACAACGACTAGAAATGGAGGGGCTATTTTTAAAACAATGGACTTCTTGATCCGGGGTGTATCGAGAATAATTAATAAAATTAAACAGCTCAGCCCTATCAGAACTGCTTCGCTGTGAATGGTCGCATGAAAAAGTTCTGTGATTGTATTGTTTCCATCGAGCTGAAAGAAATCCTCGTCCCCTTCAAAGTCCCCATCGAATCCAACAAGGTGAGGGATTTGCTTAAAAATTAAAATGAAGCCGATGGCTGCCATCATTCCCTTGATCACTGAAGTGGGAATAAATCCACCCAAAAAACCAGTTTTCAAAATCCCCAAAACAATTTGAATAAGTCCTGCAAGCACAACGGCAGTGAAGAATAACGAAATATCATTGTTTAAACTTGAAATAGCGGTAGTAACAACGACCAATAAACCGGCGGCTGGTCCGCTAACACTTTGGTGTGACCCGCTAATTGCACCTACTATGAGACCGCCGCATATTCCTGAGATAACTCCTGTAATAGCAGGAAGCCCTGAAGCAAAGGCAATTCCAAGGCACAAGGGGAGTGCAACAAGAAAAACCACAAGCGAAGCAGAGAAATCGTTTTTATGCGGAAGCTTGAATAGCATATTATTTAAACAAAGAAAATTAAGAATTGTTTAATTTTCATTTGCATCTGAGTTGTATAAATTTCCAAGGTCTAAACGAAGTTTACGAATATACTCTTCCTTCAACCAATCTAAATAACTATCGGTACTTTTTGAAATACAGTAGCTGTATTGTTTCATTCGACTCTTAATGTCTTGATCAAGAATTTTTAATAGTTCGAATGCTCTTTCCAAGGTTGGTGCGTTCTCTTGAATAATCGTAGCATGTTGTTGCATGCTCTTATCTAGCACACTTTTTCCTTTTCCTCCAAAACGCGTAATGCGCAAATACTCTTCTTTTATATCAAAGTCTATTACTGGAGAAAGTGCGAACATATCGCGAATCTCTGGCGACATCTCGTATTTCATTTCGCGCGACATTTGCTCGTCGCTGACAATGCTCTCCAGGTAATTGTGCGGATGTGCGAAGATGTCGAACCAATCAATGAACTGCTCCCACAAACCGAATCGCTTGGCGTTATTTCCTAAGTCTATAACTGTAAATTCTTTTTTCTCTTTGAATATACGAGAGCCACGTCCAATCATTTGATGATAGAGCGTAAGCGATTTTGTTGCTCGGTTAATGATGATTGTTTCAACCGAAGGTTCATCGAAACCAGTGGTTAAAATTGAAACAGATGACAATACAGCGTCGGGTTTGTTTTTAAACCAGTCGAGAATTTCTCGACGTTCTTGTTCGTTGTGTGTATTATCTAAATGACGAATTTCATAGCCCTGTTCGCGAAATAAATGAAAAACTTGTTTCGAGGTGTTGATTCCATTGTTGAAGATCAGCGTCTTTGTTCCTTTTGCTTTTTGCTCATAGGCATACAATAGTTTTTCTTGCATGTACATGTTTCCATAAAGCTTCTCAGAACTGCTAACGGTGTAGTCTCCGGTAATTCCAACTTTTAAAGAATGCAAACTAACGTCGTAGCTATATGTGGTTGCTTTCGCTAAATAACCTCGCCCCACAAGATTCCCTATGCTTTCACCAATAATTAAATCATGGTAATTATCCTTTAGCGGAAGCTTGATATTACTGCTCAGAGGAGTCGCTGTTACACCCAGTATAACTTGTTCTTCGAACCAACCGAATAATTTTCGAAATGAATTGTAGTGCGCTTCATCTATAATAACCAATCCCAAGTTGGCGAACTCCATTTTTTCGTCACGCAAGCGATTGTGAAGCGTTTCCACCATAGCCACAAAGCATTCGTAATCCGACTCATCGGGAAGTTGCTTAACCTTGCTAACAATGATTTTATTCTTCACCGAAAAATTATTCAACACGTTGCTCGTCTGACTGAGCAACTCAATGCGGTGCGTGAGAATAAGAACTTTCTTTCCCGTCTCTTGAATGTAGCGACGAGCTATTTCAGAAAAAATAACTGTTTTCCCTCCACCGGTTGGTAATTGAAAACATAAATTGTAGTTCGTGGGAAATTCATGAAGACGCGCAAAGATTCTCTCAAGAGCTTTTTCCTGATAATCATATAATACTTTTCTTTCGGGAACAATATCGCTCATTCAAAAGGCGTTCAATTTTAGGAGAACGTGCAAAAATAGTTCTCTTTTTTAGTAAAATCATTATCACCATGAAGAATATCCCAATTTTTATTTTTTGCACGCTTGTTTCAACGAGCGCTTATTCTCAGAATTCCGACGGTGATTGGGCATTCAATGAGTTGAGAAAAAACAGCGTAAATGAATATGCTGTAATTTCCGAGTATCAGCGTTTGCCAGAATCGTTTTCTGTTGATACGGAGTTAGGCAGCATGAGTAGTTATAAGACTTTTACGGAATATGATTTTTTTCATTCCACCGATAAAGTTGATTTACTAGGAGAGTTGCCAACAGCCGTTCACGAGGTGAATCACGGACTAACCAACGGGAAGGCCTATACTGAATGCAATAGACGAGGGCTGGAAGGATTGAATAACAACTATTATTTCTTCACCCCATCGGGGAATGAAATTTTAGTGAGAAGTAATCTCAGATTCTTCCCAGCGGGGCGCATCATTCCGCTTATTTCTCAAGACAAAAGAAGTTTCCGATTTGACACGTATGTGGAAGGAAATACATCGACACAAACGGATGGCTTACTTGGATTACTTGATGAATTCAACTCTTATGCTCACTCTCTAGCAACGGTTTATCTATTGAAGAAGTCGTACATGGAAATTCCGGGTATGGAATTGAGTCATTATATCTCTTGGAGACAGGATATGCACTCTTACGTTCAATCGTACTATGAATTTAAATATTTCCTCTTACACTATTTACTTTATGCGAAAACCAATGAAAGAGCGCTTTATTCAGAAATAAAAAATAGCCCAGATCTTATGCTGGCTATTTCAACCATCAATAGTGATTTTTTGAAAGTAGTTGATCAATTCAATCAAGAGGATCAAATATCAGGTCCGGCTTATTGGAAAAAGAAAGGGTATTCCGTTTTGAAAGATCCTGTAACAGGTTATGAAAACTATAAACAGGGAGGCAGCACCATTGGTTACGGCTGTAAAATGGATGACAGAGACAAACTTTTACCGGAGATTAATTCGTCGAAGTTCAATGAGATAAAAGCTGAATTTTCTATTCGTTAGGATGAAACGGGCGCATAATAATTTCGCTCACATTCACTCCTTTCGGAACTTCAATGGCATTCATGATTTGCTGTGCAACCCATTCAACAGGCATTCCGGCTGCAAAGCTCGGACGGAACTGCTCAAGTAATGCTTCGTTCTTAGTTTGTTCTACAAAGGGGGTGTTTACAGAACCTGGGCTAATAGTAGTCACACGAACTTTTTTCGCCAGCTCTGTTCGAATGCTTTCGCTTATAGCAAATACAGCATGTTTTGTAGCGCTATAGACTCCGGAATTTGGAAATACAAAGTGAGAGGCTAACGACCCAAGGTTTATAACATGCCCGGTAGATGCTACCAAATGCGGAAGACAGGTATGCAGTACGTTCAAAACGCCCTTAATATTTACATCTACCATCGTATGCCAATCTTCCAACCTTGCATCTTCTAACAAATCGAAAATACCAAGCCCAGCGTTATTCAGCAGCACGTCTATACCACCCATAGAATCAACAGCAGCAGCAGTCATAGCTTTTACTTCTTCAACATTCGTAACATCTGTTTTCAAGAAAAAAGTGTTGGGATTCTTCGACGCCATTTCGGCTAAGACAGCTTCATTTCTTCCGGCAATGAAAACTTGGTGGCCATTTTTAATAGCCAATTCATAGGTGGCAGCACCAATTCCGCTAGTAGCGCCGGTGATTAAGATTCTTTTTTTTGTCATTATTTCTGAGCTCTTTTGTAAAGTATAAATGCGAGTATTCCGAAAATTATATTTGGACACCAAACAGCTAAATCTGTGGGAACCCCGAGATTCATTGCGCTTACCGCGGTGATTCGTGAGATGAATATAAAAATGAATCCGATAATGATTGCGATTGCCAAATGAAAACCAATGCCACCTCTTGCTTTGCGAGAAGCTATGGAAGCACCGATAAGGGTTAGTACTAAAATTGAAAATGGCGCTGCGGTTCTATTTTCTTTTTCCAATTCGAATTTTGCAACGTTGCCTGAACCACTCAGTTTTTGATCTTCAATAAATGTATTCAATTCAGACCAATTCATGGTTGCTACAATTTCGGAACGTAAGCCGAAATCTTCCGGGCGAACTTCCAAAACGGTATCTAATTTTTGTTTGAAGTAAACCTTCTCGGTGCTGTCTTTGAAGATTCGAACCTGCGCGTTGGTTATGCTCCACGATTTTGTTTCCGGCTTGTAATTCGCAGAGGAAGAAATAAGTTTAAACGTGAGTTCGCCGTCTTTCCAGCGCTCCAACGAAAAGTTGCTTCCACCTAAATTACCTGGATTGTATCGTTGGAAATAGGCAATAAGACCGGGTTCAATTTCACGATGAATGTCCTTGTCTTGAATCGTTAATTGCTCTTTCAGGTACTTTACTTCGAATTCGAATTTTCTTTTGTTCGCAAGAGGAACAAGGTAATGCCCGAATATTAGGGAGATAGAAATGAGTGAAAACGCAACGATGAAGTATGGTCTTAAAATACGATTGTAACTAATGCCGGAAGACAGCATTGCAATAATTTCTGATTGCTGAGCGAGTTTACTTGTGAACCAAATTACAGTGAGAAAAATAATAAAGGAACTCAGTAAATTTCCAAAGTACAGGCAGAAGTTGAAGTAATAATCGAAGATAATTTCCCAGAGTGTTGCTTCCGATTGCAAAAGATCATCAATGTTTTCGCTAATGTCAAATACAACGGCAATAATCACAAAAGCACCAATCATGAATAGAAAGGTTCCTATGAATTTTTTAATGATGTATCTGTCTAATATTTTTATCACAGGCGAACGGAGAGTCTTTTCACGGTTTCATCTTTCCAAGCTGCGAATGTACCCTCAATAATTTTTTCACGGGCTGTTTCAACCAAACGTAAATAAAAATTAAGGTTGTGCACCGATGCAATTTGAAGTGCTAAGATTTCATTTGCAGCGAATAAATGACTGACGTATGCTTTCGTGTAATAGGAATCTACATAACTTTCGCCTGATTCATCAAGTTGAGAAAAATCGTTTTCCCACTTTTTGTTTTTCATGTTCATGGTGCCGTTCCAAGTAAACAACATTCCATTGCGTGCATTGCGCGTAGGCATTACGCAATCGAACATGTCAACTCCAAGCGCAATGCACTCTAAAATATTTGCTGGTGTTCCAACACCCATTAAATAACGGGGTTTGTCGGCAGGAAGAATGGAGCAAACTAGATCAGTCATTTCATACATCATCTCGTGCGGTTCTCCAACACTCAATCCGCCAATAGCATTTCCAAATGCTCCCTTGTTTGCAATGTATTCAGCACTTTCTTTTCGAAGGTCAGGGAATACACTTCCTTGGACAATTGGAAACAATGCTTGCTCGTGACCATACAACGGCGTGGTTTCATCAAGTCTTTTGAAACAACGATCTAGCCATTGATTGGTAATGTGAAGCGATTCGCGCGCATAGGTTTTGTCGCAGGGATAAGGAGGACACTCATCGAAAGCCATAATAATATCAGCACCAATACTGCGTTGAATGTCCATCACATTTTCAGGTGTAAAGGTGTGCTTTGACCCGTCGATGTGTGATTTGAAAACAACACCTTCCGGATTAATCTTTCTATTTTTCGACAAGCTGTAAACTTGATACCCACCGCTGTCGGTGAGAATAGGGCGATCCCAATTCATGAATTGATGAAGCCCGCCGGCTTGCTCTAATATTTGTGTGCCGGGACGTAAATAAAGATGGTAGGTATTTCCCAAAATAATTTTGGCCCTTACATCAGTCTTTAAGTCCTGCTGAGTTACTGCCTTCACGGAACCAATGGTTCCAACGGGCATGAAAATGGGAGTTTGAATTTTTCCATGCGGAGTTTCTAACGTCCCTGCTCGGGCCTTCGATAATGCGTCTTTCGCCTCTATGGAGTATTTCATTTCTTCTTCACTTCAACTTTTGGTTTGTTTTCGAACACCTTGGTTTCAAATTGAGAAAGGTGCTGCAGCCACAATGTAATTTCATCGAGTTCTTTTGAGTTCACCTTTATAGAAGAATTGTCGGAAGAATTCCGTTCTGTGTATTTAATTTTATTTTGCTTGCTAGAATTCGACAGTTTCATTTCTGCGTTCGATTTGGCTGAGGAATACACGAGGTAATGGCATTCCTCGGAAAGTCTCATTTGATCAAGGGTTGTCCATTTAGACTGGGCGTCTTCTCCGAACATTCTTGCTGCAATTAAATCTTGCCCGAAGTTTTTCCCTGGAAAATCAAGTCGATTAATTACAGTGCCAGTGAAAGATACACTTGCGTTCAGTGCAATGTAGGCACCAAGCCCTTCACTCACGATGAATTTGTTTTCACGCAGCAACGGATAATCTTTATTTAAAGAATTGAGAAGTAAATCGATGTCTTCAGAAAGTGATCCTACTAAATCGGAATATGCAAATCCAATTTTCGGGCGGAAAGAATAACGTGTGTTCCAAACGAAAACGGCATAGCCACTCTGACAAAGATGTTGAACCGTTGGGTTAAATTGATTCGCGTATGGAAGGAAGATGTTGTTCGGAATATAGATCACTAATGGGTAACTGGACTTCTCTGCTTTTGTCGGGAGGTACATTCGACCCGTTTGTGGGGTTACTTCACCCGTTTGAATTTGTACAACTTCACTCGCAATAAAAACAGGATTCTTACCGTCGAATTTATCAGATGATACCGGTTGAGCTTTGTTGCTTTGCCAAATGAAATACGTTGGTTTTGTAATCTCTCCTTGAACGCAGAATAGCACGGTGTTGTTTTTCTCAACGAAGTCTAAAATCTTAACGGAAGATCCCTTGTAGCTTTCGGTAGCAAAGGTTAATACCTTTTGGAAAGTGGTGTTTTGTGACACTTGGTATTCTGCTGCATTGATGTTATTTGTGCTTAATGCGATATCATTTCCTTGAACAAAAATATCTGTACAGCTTTCACCGGTTTTATTATTTAACGGCTTGATGCCTGATTTCGAAATGGCGCATGCATAGGTGGTTAAACTTTGGAAATTTGTAATTCCATAAAACACATCTCCAGAGGCATTGCATCCCTTGGTTTCGAAGTAGTAGCCCGAAGAAAATTCAAACAGACTCTTTCCCAATTTATCGTTTTCGACAGCGTAAATCTTTGAAAGCATATTGCTGTGAATAGCTACTCCAACAACTCCTTTTGATTTGGAGAAATACCAGCCAAAAACCTCTCCTGATAATGTTCCAACTGTTGTCAGTTTTTTTGAAGCTAGGTCGAATCTCTCAATTGATGCACTGCTTCCATTTTGATTGCTGAAATAGGCCGACCCTGCAGTTGATCCAAGATATTGATTTGAAGAAACGGATGCAACCAACTTGCTCGACGAAATTTCAATCACATCGAAAGAAGGTTTTTCAGTTTGAATTTCAAGTGCAATGAATTGGTCGTTTATAAAGAAAACGTGAGAAGCTTTCGAAATAGAGTTAGTCTTAATTTCGATAGTCTTTTCTGTTGCAACATCAGCGATTACTAATGATTTGGTGTCACCTGCTTGTTGAAGCTTAGCGACCTTTTCTCCAGTGTCATTCAGTTTAATGGAGAGAACTTGCGGCTCACTGAAAAAGAAGGTTGAAGGGTAGGGCACATGCGGAATAAGAACAGTTTTGTTTGAGCTGGCAGAGGGAGGGTTCACTTGCAGGCCCTGGCAAAATGAAACGAAAGAAGCCAAAACTGCTAACGAACAAAGGGAAATTGAAAGAGTCTTTTTCATGTTTCAAATTTAGTGAAGGTTAGGCAGAATGAAGTTATTCACATTCAAAGAGTCCTGTTTTTTATAATTCTAACTGAAAATGACTTTTTAGTTCGGATTAGAGGGGGTATATTTGCTCAAAATTGTAAAAAATCACAAACCACCCCCTTAAAATTAGGGGGCAACGACAAAAAATATGAGTTTAAGAAAAAACGCACAACAAGAAATCAACAGCAGAGTGGCTATGCCAATTGCTGCAAGTGGTCAAAGAATTAGTGAATACTTCGGTGACAATGTATTTAATCCGCATAAAATGCGTGAATACCTTCCTGAAGATTTGTACGACAACTTAATGTCTTGTATTAATCAAGGAACGCGCATTGACAGAAACGTGGCAGATCATATTGCTGCGGGTATGAAAGAGTGGGCGATAAGCAAAGGAGCAACACACTTTACACACTGGTTCCAGCCTTTAACAGGTGCAACTGCGGAAAAGCACGATAGCTTCTTCAAGCCGTTGGGTGATGGAAGAGCCATTGAGAAATTTGAAGGTACCATGCTGGTTCAGCAGGAGCCCGACGCATCGTCTTTTCCAAACGGTGGAATTCGTAACACATTTGAAGCACGCGGATATACCTTGTGGGATCCATCTTCACCTGCATTCATCGTTGGAAACACGTTGTGTATTCCAACCATCTTCATTTCATACACTGGACATGCACTCGATTACAAGATGCCTTTGATTAAGGCCTTGAACGCTGTGGATGTAGCTGCAACAGCGGTTTGTCAATATTTCGATAAGGACGTAAATAAGGTAAACACAACCTTAGGTTGGGAGCAAGAGTTCTTCTTGGTCGATTCGGCTTTGCACAAGGCGCGTCCGGATTTAGCGATGACCGGCAGAGTATTATTTGGGCACAAGCCTGCGAAAGGACAACAATTGGAAGATCACTATTTCGGAAGTATTCCAGAAAGGGTATTGGCCTATATGAAAGACTTCGAGTACGAAGCACATTTGTTAGGTATTCCTGTAACAACCCGTCACAACGAGGTTGCGCCAAATCAATACGAGGTTGCTCCAATGTTCGAAGAAGCAAATTTGGCGAACGACCACAATCAATTATTAATGGACTTGTTGAAGAAGATTGCTCAAAAGCATAGCTTCAATGTACTGCTTCACGAAAAACCTTTCGAAGGGGTAAACGGTAGTGGAAAGCACAACAACTGGGCACTTGCAACGAATACAGGTGTTAACTTACTTCGTCCAGGAAAAAATCCGAAGTCGAACCTTCAGTTCTTGACCTTCATGGTGAATACGGTTGCTGCTATTCACGAGAATGCCGATGTGCTTCGCGCGTCTATTGCCACGGTTGGAAACGATCATCGTCTAGGAGCTAATGAAGCGCCGCCTGCAATCATGAGCTGCTTCTTAGGAGAGCAGTTGAATGCTATGCTTGATAATCTTGAAAAGAATATCAAAGCTGGAAAGATGACCCCAGAAGATAAAACGGAATTGAAGTTGAACATTGGAAAATTGCCACAAGTTCTTCTTGATAATACTGACCGAAACAGAACTTCTCCTTTTGCTTTCACAGGAAACAAATTTGAGTTCCGTGCCGTTGGTTCTAGTGCAAACTGTGCCAATGCAATGATCACATTGAATACAATAGTTGCTAACCGATTGATTCAATTTAAGAAAGATGTCGATGCGCGCATTGCAAAAGGAGACGATAAAGACGAAGCTATTTTGAAGGAGCTTCAACGCCTAATCAAACAGAGCAAGGCTATTCGCTTTGAAGGGAATGGTTACGGCGACGAGTGGGTGAAGGAAGCGGCGAAAAGAGGATTATCTAATTTAAAGGACACTCCGGCTGCATTAAAAGTTTGGAAGGACAAGAAGGTTATTGCCATGTTCGAGAAATTAAACGTGTTAACCAACGAAGAAATCCATGCACGATATGAAATTGAAGTGGAGAACTACGCACGTCGTCGCGAAATTGAAGCGGAGATTGTTGTAGACATGGCCGTAAATCAGATTATTCCGGCAGCTTTGAGATATCAAAGTGAGTTAATTCAAAATGTAACAGGAATGAAGGCCATTCTTGCCGCAAAGGAATTTAAGACATTAACGAAGACGCAATTGGATTTAATTACCGAGATTTCTCAACACGTCAACAGTTTGAAAGCTTGCACCGAAGGAATTGTAGTTGAGCAGGGTAAAGTGAATCACAGCAATACAGAGAAAATGGCAGATATATATTGCCATAAGATCAAGCCGTTGATGGATGCAGCTCGTGATGCCGCCGATGCGTTGGAGCAGATTGTGGATGACAACACTTGGCCAATACCGAAAATGCGTGAGCTTTTGTTCACATGCTAAGGGATTGTAGATATTTTCGATTTTGTAGGGAAAATTGACAATTTTGATTATTTTCGCAATTACTAACTTTTAACTAGACTAAAACATCGCGTATGAGATTTTTCAAATCTTTCTTGGTTTTGTTTGTTTGTTTGTCATTGGCAACATTGGCAAATGCTCAGAATAAAAAGATTAAACAAGCAGATATAGAGTTTGCTGGACAAGGGTATAACAGTGCCGCTAAGTTGTACATAGGTGAAGTTACCAAAATCAAGAACATTGACGAAAAAGCTCGTGTTCTATACAACATTGCAGAGTGCTACAGAAATACCAAGCGCTATGGAATGAGTTTGGACTATTACGATAAGGCAATCAATGCGAAGTACGATAAGAAAACAGCAGATGTGTATTTGAATTACGGAATTGCATTGCAGGAAATGGATCGTTTGGAAGATGCCGTTGTTCAATACAATAAATACAAGGAAAGAGGTGGAAACGGTGCAATGGCAGACATGCGCATTCAGACATGTACAAACGCAGCGACTGCTAAAAAATCAAGTTCAAAATCACGCTATGTTGCAGAGAATGTTGATTTTTTAAATACCACAGAAGAAGATTTCGGCTTAGCATACGCTTCGAAGAAATGGGATGAATTTGTATTCACATCTGCTCGTAAAGAGTCTGTAGGAAGTGGTTTAAGCCCTATCAATGGAGATGAATTTAAAGATGTCTTTGTAGCGAAGATGGATAAGAAATTCAAGTTTCAAGGAGCGCCAATGCCAGCAAGCATAACAGTAAACACGGAGAGTCATGAAGCAGCGGGTGCTTTTGATAAGGATTACAAAACGATGTTCTTTACTCGCTGTGGATTCGATAAAAAAGGTAGAATGGGCTGCGACATATACACAGCAAATAAGCAAGGAGAAAATTTTGCTGCTGCTGAATTGATAGATATTATTAATAGAGAGTCCGATGACTCTACTCGTGTTGGTCAACCTTGTTTATCATTAGATGAGCAAACCTTGATTTTCGCGTCAAATATGCCAGGAGGAAAGGGAGGAAGAGATTTGTGGTACATGACCTTCGATAAAAAAGCTAAGAAATGGGGAAACTTAACAAACCTTGCCTCTATCAATACTGTCGGTGATGAGTATTATCCTTATTTGGGTGAAGACGGAACTCTTTATTTTGCATCAAACGGTTACCCAGGATTAGGTGGTTTGGATATTTTCAAGGCCAAGAAAACAGGGGAAATGACCTATACAGATGTAACTGCAATGCCATCACCAATCAATTCAGCTGCTGATGACTTCGCTTTCATTATTGACAAAAAGCCAGTTGCAGATGGTGTGTTAATGGAAAATATTTTTGCTTGTTACATTTCTTCAAACCGTCCAGGTGGAAAAGGGAAAGATGATATTTGGCACATATACGAACGTCCATTGGAGTTCACGATGACCGGTACTGCATACGACAAGAAAACCGGTAATACCTTAACAGGTTGTAAAGTAACTATAGTGGGAACAGACGGCTCTACCTACAATGTGGTTACAGATGCAAATGGTAGTTTCTTCTTAGACAAAACAAAAGTTAAGATTGAAACGAAGTACACCGTTGACATTCAGAAAGAGAATTATATTGGTACTGCTGACAAATTCTCTACAAAAGGAGCAAAAGAGTCGACTAACTACCAGCAAGATTATTTCTTAATACCTGTTGAAATTGGAAAAGAATACCCAATGCCTACTGTATTGTATCCTTTCACTAAATCAGAATTGTTGATCAACGATGAAGTAAACAGTGCAGACTCATTGAGTTATCTGTTGAACATCTTAAACGAGAACCCAACATTTGTTGTTCAGTTAGAATCACACACAGATGCTCGCGGTGATACACCAAGTAACGACAAACTATCTCAAGCTCGTGCAGAGACTTGCGTGAAATACCTTACTTCTAAAGGAATTGCAGCTGATAGATTAGTTGCAAAAGGAAAGGGTGAAAGTGAGCCGCGTACAATTAAAGAAGGTGATCGTTTGTCTCCGGAGACTTTCACTGAATTCCCAGCTGGAACCATATTAAATGAGGCGTTCATTGGCGCTCTCACCGACAACGAGGCTAGTGAGCGCGCACATCAGTTGAATCGTCGCACAACATTCAGAATCCTAAGAACGGACTACGTTCCAAGTAAATAGCAATTAAACTAATGAAAGGGCTGACACTCGCTGTCAGCCCTTTTTATTTATATATGAGTCAAGCCGAAAACAGATACAATAGCAGAGGAGTAAGCGCTTCCAAAGAAGACGTTCATGCTGCTATTAAAAATTTAGACAAAGGTCTTTTTCCAAAGGCCTTTTGTAAAATTGTGCCCGACTACCTAACCGGAAGTGAAGAGCATTGCATCGTAATGCATGCCGACGGTGCGGGAACGAAGTCTTCTTTAGCCTACATCTACTGGAAAGAAACAGGAGATCTTTCTGTGTGGAAGGGAATATCACAAGACGCCATTGTCATGAACATAGACGACCTTTTATGCGTAGGTGCCATTGATAATATTTTGCTGAGCAGCACCATCGGAAGAAATAAAAATCTTGTTCCTGGTGAAGTTATCTCAGCAATCATCTCGGGAACGGAAGAACTCTGCAATGAATTAGAAAAACACGGCGTAAAGATTCACACCACAGGCGGAGAAACCGCAGATGTGGGTGATTTGGTGCGTACCATTATTGTTGACTCAACCGTTGTTTGTCGCATGCGCAGAGACGAGGTGATTGACAATGCCAATATTGCTGCAGGACAAGTCATTGTCGGTTTGGCGTCTTATGGACAAACATCTTACGAGACAGAATACAACGGAGGAATGGGAAGTAACGGGCTTACTTCTGCACGTCACGACGTGTTCTACAACGGAATTACTGTGAAGTATCCAGAGTCTTTCGATAGTGCAATTCCAAAGGATTTGGTTTATTCAGGATCATACACCCTCACCGATTATGTGCACGATTCGGAATTGAATGCAGGAAAGTTAGTTCTTTCACCAACAAGAACATACGCCCCAATAGTTAAACGAATTTTGTCGAACAGAAGAGATAAGATTAAAGGAATGGTGCATTGCAGCGGAGGTGGACAAACGAAAGTGCTTCACTTCACCAACAATGTTCACATTGTGAAAGACAACATGTTCGCTATTCCGCCGCTGTTTAAAATGATTCAAGAAGAATCGAAAACACCTTGGCAGGAAATGTACAAAGTCTTCAACATGGGACACCGTATGGAGTTTTATACCGATGAAGAAACCGCTTTGGAAATTATCAATTACGCTGATCAGTTTGGCTGCGCAGCGCAAATCATTGGCCGTGTGGAAGCAGGTGAAGGAAACACATTGGAAATTCGTTCCGAGCACGGAACATTTCAATATTAAATCGAAAGTATGGAGTTGATAGATCGTTTGTCGGCTATTTCAGATAGATACAGTGAAGTGGGAAAGAGCATCACCGACCCTACGGTTATTGCCGATATGAAAAAGTATCCAACGCTCATGCGCGAGTATCGGGAGTTGGAAAAAATCAACATTGTTTACCTCGAATACAAAAAGGCGCTCGACGATTTGAAAGGCGCTAAGGAAATTCTGTACAGCAACGAAAGCGCTGACTTGAAAGAGATGGCACAAGAAGAATACAACGAGTTATCTCCGAAGATTGTTGAAATGGAAGAGGCCATAAAGTTTCTTCTTATTCCAAAAGACCCCGAAGATACCAAGAACGTTATTGTCGAAATCCGCGCCGGAACGGGCGGAGATGAGGCTTCTATTTTTGCAGGAGACCTTTATAAAATGTACACACGGTACATTCAAGACAAAGGTTGGAAAATTGAAGTGTTGAATTTGAGTGAAGGAACCATGGGTGGGTTCAAAGAGGTTTCGTTCAAGGTGGAAGGTGATGAGGTGTATGGCACCATGAAGTTTGAAAGCGGTGTGCACCGCGTGCAGCGTGTTCCACAAACCGAAACGCAAGGACGTGTTCATACATCGGCGGCAACAGTCGCTGTTATGCCTGAAGCAGAAGAATTTGATGTGGTCATAAACATGTCAGATATACGCAGAGATACTTATCGCGCAAGTGGTGCAGGCGGACAACACGTAAACAAAACGGAATCTGCCGTTCGTTTGACCCACCTTCCAACCGGAGTTGTTGTTGCTTGTCAGGAAGGAAGAAGCCAGCACGAAAACTTAGACAAAGCAATGACCATGCTTCGCTCAAGAATCTTCGAGGCAGAAGTAAATCGCAGGCACGAAGAGCGTTCACGTATGCGAAAGTCTTTGGTAAGCACAGGAGACCGCAGCGCGAAGATTCGCACCTACAATTATCCGCAAGGACGTGTGACAGATCACAGAATAAATTTAACGTTGTATAATTTGGATGCAGCTATGAATGGCGAAATAGCTGAAGTCATTGAAGCGTTGAAATTAGCAGAGAATACAGAGAAACTCAAAGAAGGAAATTCATAAGATGAACAAGGCGAAATTGGTAGAATTAATTCGTTCAAGAAAAAGTTTCTTGTGCGTTGGATTGGATACTGACCCATCGAAGCTTCCTGCGGGCGTTAGCGCGCTTGAATTCAATAAGGCAATTATTGATGCCACTCGAGAGTTTGCGGTGGCTTATAAGCCTAATTTGGCGTTTTACGAAGCCATGGGAAGACAAGGGTGGGATATACTCGAGGAAACTGTTGCTTATATCGGAAACGAACACTTCACGATAGCAGATGCTAAACGCGGGGACATTGGAAATACTTCGAGTTATTACGCGAAAGCATTTTTTGAAACCTACGGATTCGATAGTATCACTGTTGCTCCGTATATGGGCAAGGACAGTGTTTCGCCCTTCTTGCAATTTCAAGACAAGTGGGCAATTGTTTTGGCCCTTACTTCAAACGAAGGGTCGAAAGATTTTCAAACACAGAAAATAGGAGAGGAGTATCTTTTTGAAAAAGTACTTCGCGATGTGGCCTCATGGGGAACCGATGAGAACACCATGTTCGTAGTAGGAGCTACAAAGGCCGAGAGCCTTGCTCAAATTCGTCAAATTATTCCAAACCACTTCGTACTTGTTCCTGGCGTTGGCGCTCAAGGCGGAAGTTTGCAAGATGTTGTTAAATACGGAATGAATAGCGAAGTCGGATTGTTAGTGAACGCCAGTCGTTCTATCTTGTATGCTTCATCTGGCGCAGATTACGCGATTGCTGCTGCTGCGGAAGCGAAGAATATGCAAGAAGAAATGGCGGTCTTTTTATAACAGCCATTTCAAATCCATAAAACAAAGATTATTTAGAAAGATAAATGTCTCCAGAAAGCTTTCCGCTGAATGCTTTCCATTCACCGTATGCACTGTAGTAGTGTCCAATAACTTTTTCCTGATTATCGTCCATTTCAGGGCAGTCTGTAAAATAAAGAGTGAAGAACCCATCCCATTTGTCGTCTCCAGGCTCTTTTAAAATAAGTTTATAAGCCCTTTGATTGCCCCCGCATTCACCGCCACCATCTCTGTCATCTTCTATAATGGTTCCAGAAATAGGACGTCTATTGCTTCCTGCAATGTTGTATCCTGTAGCCACGTTTCCTTGAATGTTTTCAATCACAACGGTCAGTTTTTTATCACGTAAACTCCCTTTCCAAGAACCCAATATGTAGGAGTATCTCGGATTAACTGCGGAAGATGTGTTTTGCGAATCATCCTTTGGATTATCGTTGTTGTTTTTTTCGACTTCCGACTCCTTTGAATTTGTGTTAGTCGCTGAGGCGGCTGCAGGGGCAGGTGTTGAACTTTCGTTTCCGCAAGAGAAAAGAGTTCCCACTATTAATGCCGATGCGATTATTGTTTTTAGTTTCATGGTTTTTACTTAATATGTTTTTGATTGATGATTTATTTGTAGAAATAATGCTCCATCCAATGTCCCCATTCAGAATACCAAATCAATTCTTTTTTAGTTGGAATTAGAATGAACATGTGTGGCTGATTGCTTATTGAAAAAGTGAAAATGTAATTTCCCTGTTCATCTAGCTCAATATGTTCAACATCTATTGGCGTTATCTCTTTCGTCTTAAGATCATTGATGGTTATAGTTCCTTCATTGTACATAGGGTCGTTTAAGTGAATCTCGATTTTAATTTTGGTTGAAGCGGCTTTCTTCGCCTCACACTTATACTCCTCTGTGTAGTTATAATATAAGTCTTGTCCCTCGTTACAGGTCTGTGTTTGATAAACAACGTAATCGGTGGTGCCAACTTGAATAGGATGGTCAGCGCCGTAAGAAGGAGTTACAGGCTCTTCGTATTCCGATTCTTGGTATTCCTCTGAAACCTCTTCGGTGTCATTTTGTATTTGTGAAGACGATCCGTCTTGAATACATCTTACCGACATACTAATGTTTCTGTTAGTTGGGAATTGGTCACTGGCATAATTACCGGCATTTTTGCCTAATTCTCGCGCATAGCAGAAGACTTCGAATGCAGCGGTAGAAGACCAGAAAAACGCGCCAATTCCTAACGCTCTGAAATTACCAACGTGGTCTTTCATTCCCGAAGGAACGCCGGAAAAGCCATAAACATTCGATGCGTTTTCATCTGCTGACCAAGAGCCGACCTTCATAAGTTTAGGTTTGTAATCACTCCCCACATAATTCGTTAACTCAATAAAATCGGTGTTCGAAGGAAGTTTCCAGCCAGAAGGACACACACTGCACGCTGTGGCATAGTCATACAAATACCCATGTGTTTTAATGTTCGTAAGGTCGTTGTTGTAAGCTGTAAAAACGCCGCTTTGTGGTCGGAAGGCTAGGTTTTCGGCCATCCAAATTTGGTTGCCAATTTTTACAATTTTGTATGATTTGCCATCACGTTCATCAATCATCTCGCCGTATTGTTGAGCGAAAACGTGTATTGAAAAAAGGACTAGTCCGAAAAATAAAAGAGCTTTCTTGTGCATGTTCGTTTGATTTAGATAGAAAGAGCGAAAGTTAATTGAAATCAGTTTTAAAGTAGTTTTTACTTTTCGCTTGCGATGTTTAGGTTTTCAGCGTGAATATACCATCTTTTTCAATTTCCGTAGATGAAAGTTTTAGGCAATTTAATTCAATGTGTCTCGAACCATACAAAAGGTCTTAAACCCACTCACAACACGTTCATCGTAAACACGAAAGCCTATGCGCTCATAGATACGCTTGTTCTTCTCTACAGTTGTTTCAACCAAAATGGGTAATTGTTTTTCTTGTTGAAATTGAAACAAGGCATTGCGTAATTCGAAAATGGCACCATGTCCACGTGCAGATTTTCGGACGGCCAAGTAACTGCAATAAATGTAGTTCGGCCACAACGAATGGAAGGCCGCAACTTCTTGTTTACGGCGCCACACACGATGCAGTCTGAACGGCCCAATCGCAAAGAGAATAACAAGCAGTTGAATAAATACGGAAGCAGATTTCTTATTCTTTTCTTCAAAAAATAAAATCACCCCTTCGCCCTTGCTGTCAACGAATACTCCGTTGTTCTTACTGGCTTCTGAAAGAAGCAGCTTAGCAATAAGCTTCACCTTAAAACGAAAAAAGCCCTTATCGCCAACCGTAAATAACACAGACGGATTGTCGACAAGGGTTTCTTTTATTATTTCAAATGCATCCACAAGCCTTATTGCTTAGGCATTCCAAGGATACGTGTAATGTCCTGGAGTAACAAAGGTTTCTTTAATGGTGCGAGGAGAAACCCAACGCAACAAGTTCAAGTAAGACCCAGCTTTATCGTTGGTTCCACTTCCACGAGCACCACCAAACGGCTGCTGTCCTACAACTGCGCCCGTTGGTTTGTCGTTGATGTAGAAGTTACCCGCTGCGTTTTCCAATACGCGCATTACCTGATCAATGGCATAGCGATCCTTCGAAATAACAGCACCTGTTAACGCGTAGTCGCTGGTCTCATTCACCAAATGCAACGTGTCTGCCCACAACTCGTCTTCGAAAACATAAAGCGTTACAACCGGACCGAAGATTTCTTCTTCCATGGTGCGGAACTTCGGATTAGTAGTCACCACAACCGTTGGGTCAACAAAGTATCCAACTGAATCGTCATAAGTTCCACCTGCAATAATTTCCGCGTCGTTTTGTGTCTTGATGTATTCGATGTATCCTTTGATTTTATCAAATGATCTGCGATCAATAACAGCGTTAACGAAGTTGGTGAAGTCTTCCGGACTTCCAACTTTAATAACTTTTAAATCACTTACAATTTTCGCTTTCACTGCAGGCCACAACGAGCGAGGGATGTAGCTTCTACTTGCAGCAGAACATTTCTGTCCTTGATATTCAAATGCTCCACGAACAATAGCAGTTGCCACTTCTTCTGCATTCGCAGAAGGATGAACAACAATGAAGTCTTTTCCTCCAGTTTCTCCAACAATGCGTGGATACGTTCTGTATTTGTCTAGGTTGCTTCCAATCTCTTTCCACAAGTGCTTGAACACAGCGGTAGATCCAGTAAAGTGAAGTCCAGCGAAATCTCTGTGAGAGAACACAACGTCTCCGGCAACTGGACCGTCAACAGTAATCATATTAATTACGCCGTCTGGTAATCCAGCATCGCGGAACAATTCCATAATCACATGCGCGCTGTATACTTGCGTATCTGCAGGTTTCCACACACATACGTTACCCATCATGGCTGCACTTGCAGGCAAGTTTCCTGCAATAGCAGTGAAGTTGAACGGAGTAATCGCGAATACGAATCCTTCAAGCGGACGGTATTCCAAACGGTTCCACATACCTGGTTGTGATCCCGGTTGCTCGTTGTAAATCTGTTGCATGTACAACACATTGAAACGAAGGAAATCGATGAACTCACATGCGGCATCAATTTCAGCTTGATGCGCATTTTTTCCTTGACCCAACATAGTCGCTGCATTCATTCGGTCTCTGTATGGACCAGCCAATAAATCGGCTGCACGAAGGAAAATAGCTGCGCGATGTTCCCAAGGCAAATGTGACCAACGCTCGCGCGCGGCCAAAGCCTTGTCAATGGCCTGAATCACGTGGTCTTTTGTTCCACGATTCAAATACCCTAACACTTTTCCATGCTCTTGCGGAGAAGTAAGCGGAAGCTTTTCTTCTGTGCGAATCAATTCTGATCCGATGTACATGGGAACATCTATCGGTTCCTGATTGTACATTTTTTTATACATAGCTGAAAGCGATGTGCGCTCTGCACTTCCAGGTGCATAGCCTTTTACAGGCTCATTAATTGGAAGTGGTACTTGAAATACTCCTTTCGACATATCTTATTTTTTTGGTGCAAGGAAACCGTAGTTCTTGCTGTAGTTTAACATTTGTTCTGCGAAGGTCTTGGTGTAACTCACAGTTACATCTATCATTTTTCCGTTTGAATCCAACACCGGTGTTAGAATCGGATTTACAAATCCGTTGTATGGAGGAATGTTTAATTTCTCTGATCTAGCAAGCACTTCAGCATGTAAGATTGGATCTACTTTCTTTCCGTATCCATCTGCCAATGCTTTCGCAGCGTTGTAATCGCCTTGAGAAGTAATGCGTTGAACTTCGCGCAACAACTCTCCAACTAAAACACGCATCTTGTCGTAATCGTTAATGTTGAAATAAGTTTTCCCTTCGCGAACTTCTCTTGAAATCACATTCGCTGATGCTCCTTTCTCAATCAACCAGTTGCTTATCCAAGCGCGATTACGCATGTGCGCTTCAGCAATGTCTTCGCCCATTTTCAATCTTCTCATTTGAACCATCATGGCATTGCGAATGTATCCGTCGTATTCAGCCTTTCCAACTTCCAAACTTTCCATCAATCCCATTTCAACCAACTTCGGATCCATTACATAGTACAACGCCACCAAGTCAGCTCGTCCTTCTTCAATGGTTGAAGCGAACTCTTTCAAGGTTTGTGAACTTGCAGAAACATTCGGCTCCAATTGTCCGCTTGCGTGTCCAATTACTTCGTGCATAGCAGTGTGCATCTTTCCTGCAGTTGCTGCGTACTTTTCTGAACGTGCAATTTCTTCTTCGTCGTTAGCGAATTCTTTCAACATGCCTGATCCACCTGCGTTGTTCGCAGCATCTTCAATGTTTCCTAAACTCACGCTCTTCGATCCGTGCATAGCGCGAATCCATTGTGCATTCGGAAGGTTCACTCCAATTGGAGTAGATGGGTTCGCATCGCCAGATTCACCAGCAACGTTTACCACTTTGTAAGTAATTCCTTTTACTTCTTTCTTCTTGTGTTCAGGAAGAATAGGGGAGTTGTCTTCGAACCATTGAGCGTTTTGCATCATCACTTTCATGCGATCACTCGCTTCGAAATCATTGATTTCAACAACACTTTCGTAAGAACCACGCTTTCCAAGCGGATCGTTATACACTTCCACAAAACCATGAATGAAATCAATATCGCCTTCAGTTGCTTTCACCCACTGAATGTTGAAATCGTCCCATGTCCTCAAGTCTCCTGTTGTATAAAACTCAATCAACTTGCGAAGTGAAACGGCTTGCTTGTCGTTTTCAGCAACCTTTTCTGCTTTATTCAGCCAGAATACAACTTGCTCCAATGCCGCGCTGTATTTGCCTCCTATGCGATATACGTCTTCGACAATAACGCCGTTTTCTTTGCGAAGGTTTGCGTTAATGCCGTATGACAAAGGAGCGCGGTCGCCTGCGACTTCCTTCGATGCGTAATAATCAAAGGCTTCTTTTGTGGTTACTCCTTCATAGAAATTCACAGCAGAATTTTCTACCAATCCTTTCGAAGCGTCGCTTTCAACTTTCATGTTTGCAACATTCGGATTGAAGATCACTTCCATGATTTCCTCTGAAACCTGCGTGCTCGTAGCAGCGCAAAGTGAAGTGAAATATTCTTTGCTGAATTTCGGCGTGTGCTTAATGTTGCTGTAATGGTGATGAATACCGTTACTCATCCACAATTGCTTCAAATACGTTTCAAGGTTCAACCACTCTTCAGCAGTTTTATCTCCAGAATAATTCGAATAAATTTTCTCGAAAATGCTACGAACTTCCAAATTGTACTTGCAGTTCTGATCCCACATAATGTCGCGTCCCGCAAGGCCTGCCTGCGTTAAATAATAAACAAACTCTTTTTGTTTCGTGGTTAACTTGTCGAATCCGTCTAGCTTGTAACGAAGAATGCGAATGTCTGCGAAGCGATCCACTTCGTATTCGAACGGTCCGTTTTCAGTTTCAGATTTAGGAAGCTGAGCAACCTGATCTTTAAATTGGAAGTAGCACCAAGCCGTTAGGCCAAGAGCAATAATAGCGATGAATATTTTTTTCATTGAAAATGATTTTCGGACACGAAGATAAGAAGGTTACCTTTGTGGAATGACGTTCGAAGAACTAAAGTTAACGAGACAGTTTTTAGATGCTGTGAAAGAGTTGGGGTATGAGTCTCCTTCCGAGATTCAAGAGAAAGTTATTCCCAGAGTTTTAGGCGGACAAGACGTCATTGGAATTGCGCAAACCGGCACCGGAAAAACGGCTGCATATGTGCTTCCCTTGTTGCAATTGTTGAAGTATCCACAGGGAGACGAGCCTAGAGCGCTTATCCTGGTTCCAACCAAAGAATTGGTGGTTCAGGTGGAAGAACAAATTCAAAGTCTTTGCAAATACACAGAGCTTCGCTACGTTGCCTTGTACGGCGGTGTTGGTCCGAAGACTCAAATTGAAATTATCAAGAAGGGAGTAGACATTATAGTAGCTACTCCGGGAAGATTTCTAGAGATCTACGCGAAACGCGTAATCATTCCGAAGAAAATTAAGCACGTGGTGCTAGATGAATGTGACCGAATGATGGACATGGGATTCTGGCCACAGCTTCGTGAAATTCAAGAAAAGCTTCCGCAGAAAAAACAACAGTTGTTGTTCTCTGCAACTTTTCCTGAGCGAGTAGAACGCATTGCAGACAACTTCCTTTTGTTCCCTTCACGTGTTGAAGTAACGCCTCAGGCCACTCCGGCTACCACAGTGGAACAGAGAGTCTACATGGTTCCAAACTTCAAGACGAAATTGAACTTGCTCATGCATCTTTTGGAAGGAGACGAGATGAAGCGCGTGATGGTTTTTGTGCGAACAAAAACAGACGCGACTACCATGGGAAAATTCATGGCGAGAAGCAATATGGGCGAGATCAGATTCCTTCACAGCAACATTGGACAGAACTCGCGCATGAATGCCATTAAGGATTTCAAAGACGGAAACGTTCGCATACTCGTAAGCACCGACGTTACCGCGCGAGGCATAGACGTGTTCGAGGTTTCTCACGTAGTAAATTTTCAAGTGCCCGGACATTACGAAGACTATGTTCACCGCATTGGAAGAACAGGCCGCGCATTCAAAACAGGCGTTGCCATTAGTTTCGTAGACCAGTCGGAAGAATATCACTTGACCAACATTCAGAAAATTATTCGTCAAACCATTCCGGTTTTCGAAATTCCAGAGGCTGTGAAAATTGAAAAGACAGAGCCCGAAGAAAAACAGGACCATGCACGCGAAATGGACCGTCAAAAGAGATTAGATGATCCCGATTTCAAAGGAGCATTCCACGAAAAGAAAACGCTTCAAGCGAAATTGAAGTTCAAGCAAGAACGCGACAAGAAACAAAGAAGAAATCGATAACCAAATAAATCAGATCATGAAAAAACAAAGTTTGAGTGTATTCGCAATGCTAGCTTCGACATTGATTTTAATTACATCATGCGGAAGCAATGAGTCAAAGCCTGAAGCACAAGCCAATGCAGCAGCTCCTGCTCCGACAGCTGAACAACCAAAGACAGAACAAGCTCCTGTTGTTCCTACAATAGCTATTGGCGATATCAATTGGATGACGGAGAATCTGAAGACCACAACGTTTTCAAATGGCGATCCAATCCCAGAAGCAAAGACCGACAAAGACTGGTCAAGTGCCGCTAAATCTAAAACACCTGCCTTTAGAGTTAGTGATGGAGTTTATTTTTATAACGGTTATGCAATGAAAGATGCAAGAGGAATTGCTCCTGCAGGATTTGAAGTTGCTTCTTCTTCTGACTTCAAGACGCTGTCTAATTCTCTTGGAGGAGGAACAAGTGTTGACGGAAAGGCTGCAAAAGCTTTGGCCAATTATACTTGGGAGATAGAAGAGTGGAATGAAAGCACAGGTGATTTGGGAATGATTAAAGTGAAAGGGACCAATTCGGCTGGTTTTAACGCGAATAAAGGTGGTTTCTGCTACGATAGTGGTTCCTTAAACACAGGAGATTGTTCGTTTTGGTGGACATCTGACGGTGGTACGTACAGTATAGGTTACTGCAGTCAAGATTTGGGTGGAGGATTCACATCTTCAATGAATTCAAATTATGGCTTCGAAGTGCGTTGCGTAAAGAACTAAGATGTTTTTGTGAAATGCAAAAAGGAGCTTTTGAGCTCCTTTTTTATTTTACATTGAAATACAATTAGTGCGAAACCACAACCTTCTTCGTTACACTGTTTTTCCCACTTCCAACACGAACGAAATATGTTCCGTTGTATAAAGTGCGTGTGTCGAAATGCGCCAAGGTGCTACCTTGATAAAGAACAGTACTCGAAATTAATTTTCCATCAGCACTCAATAAATCAACTTGAACATTGCTTCGGTTCACTGTGTTCACTTGAACAGCTAACACATCTTGAACGGGATTCGGATACGTATTCACGTTCACATTTTCAATTTGAATATCGGCAACTGCATTAGGCGTGTATGTAGTCACAGCCTCTGTGATACTGGTAACTTTTGCAGCAACCTTCGTTCCGTAGAACGTTGGTCCAACAGCATACGGATAAGCCGAATTGTGATTCGCATCTACCGTGCAGAAATACGCGTAGGTTCCATTCGGATATTCAGGAGTTACGCAATTACGTCCATTGTGCTCATCTAAATAATCTTCCATTCCTGGGTGTGCAACAAATTCGTAGTCTTCGCGATAATGTCCAAGCGGATAGGTAGCGCTCACATCTGGTCCAGCGGTCACAGTCGTGCCATTTGCGTATTGCGTGCGCGCGGTTATGTTTCTCAATTGGAATCCACTTTTCATTCTAACAATTCCACCTGTTCCATCTGCATTCGCATAGCCATAGGCACCGTAAATAGGAAATCCGTCGTAAGCATATCCAACAAGCGGAGAATGCTCGTTTGAATTAATGACATACAACGCATCTGCAGCGTAGATGTCGCAAACAGTTGAAATAACCACTAGGTCTAAATTGAATGCACTTGGATTTTGATGGTGGTGATAATTACCCATGGCAGGATGACCTTTCGCGCAATCGAATCCAGCGCGCTCAGCAGGAACAGCATCGCGATTCCAAACACCTTGTCCTGGAGGCCCCATGATTGGACCACCGGCTTCAGCTTGCGTGTTGTTGTTCCAAGAAACGCCGTCTCTGTAATCGAACAACGCAACACCGTTAATGAAAACGCCAATGTTCCCGCCATTCGTTGGCGTTGGCGTTCCCGTGTTTTGTGCAGGCACCAAAGGAAATTTAAAGATTGCATTTTGTGCGGTCGCTAATGAAGGGTTGCCATCTAAAAACGGACCTGTGATGTATGCCGGAATTCCGTTCGTTGAAACATATACCCAATTCGCCGAGTATTGCACGCTTTGCACATTCGCAGCGGTGTTGTCATTGATTGGAGTCGGATTTCCACTTACATAATGTCTTCCGGTAATTCCTGTGGTGTTTTGCATCCACGATGTTACAACTGGTCCTTGAGCAAGCATTTGACTTGCCGATAGAACTAAACTAACGATGAGAACGTTGAGTAATTTCATGTTGAAGGGTTTGAGGAAATTGATAATCTTTTTTTGTTAAAAATTTTTGGTCAGTTAAAGTTAGCAAGAACGCTATGAGGTCCTGCTTATCGTTGGAAGTAATATTCAACGAATGGTTTAACGGCGATGAAATATTTTCTTCATTTCCCTGAATGGAAGAATAATGATTCAGTACTTGCTGCAACGTCTTGAATCTACCGTCGTGCATATACGGAAAGCTCATTTCAACATTGCGCAACGAAGGCACCTTGAAGGTGAGTCGGTCTTGTCTGAATGTGGTAACAGCGCCTCTTCCAAAATCATTCAGCGTATCATTGAAGGCAATGCCGTTGCTTTTGAATTCATCGTTCGTGAACAGCGGCTCGGTATGACAAGCATTGCATTTTTTCTGAAAGATCACATAACCTTTTTGTTCTTGCTCGGTGAAGGTGTTTTTGCCTGCAAGGACTTCATCGTATTTACTCTGATTACTCACAAAGCTCAACATGAATTGTGAAAGCGATTTCAACACACGCTCTCCTGTTGCCAGACTATCGCCCCATGCTTGGAAGAAATACGCGCGATAAAATTTTCTCTCATTGAGCTTCTTCACCACGTTCGCCAAGGTCTCGTTCATCTCTAGAACATTTTCAATCGGAGCCATAGCCTGAGCGTCTAATGAATGAATTGCACCGTCCCACATGAAGTTTTTCTTCCATGCTAAATTGAACAACGTCGGTGCATTTCGTTTTCCAACACGATCGAAAACGCCGTGACTCACAGCATGGTCAGTGTGCGTGAAGGCGGTATAGGAGAGGTGACAAGATGAGCAAGAAATGGTGTTGTCGGAAGACAAAATCGGATCGTAAAAAAGAAGTCTTCCCAATTCTTTTTTTTCGTTGGAAGGGGGATTATTCTTTTCGTTGTAGACCTTTTCCGGCCAAACAATTTTTCCTTTAGGTGGAAGGGTAAAGCCCAACGCAATTACTACGAATAGAATGAATAGAAGTGCGTATTGTCTTTTTCGAATCATTTGATTACCGCTGAAAAAGAAGAGCCCAATGCGCGCATGTATTCGTGAACACGATTGTTCGGACTCATCAGAGAATATTCTTTGTTTGTATGAACAAGTTCAAGGAATGAATCAAGGCTCAGTGAAATGGACAAATTTTGTGTTCTCATATTCGGAGGAAGAACAGGCCCATTCGAGACCAAGCGATGAATAGGCATTTCAGTGGTTATTGAACTCATGTGTTCATTGGAGAATCCACCGAGGTGAAGGTTTAATGTTGTGCCGTCTTTTTCTTTTCCTTCCAACTTAAACTGAATGTATCCGCTTTGCCAGCTCCAATACATGCCGTTTGCAGGATCTAGCGCACAGCAATGAACACCAGCGGCGTTTGTTAAAGAGTCAACACCAAGAGTTAGACGCACATAACTCGCGTAACTTGAATTGGAGTTGATTGAGAAATTCAATGAATTAGATTTTTTGAAGTCAATCAATCGGTAGGAAACAGAATCCCTTCCAATGATTTGCTTATTCATATCCAGCAAATCTATATTCCCAACATAGCACTTCAATGTTTCAACAAGAAGCAAAGAATCGACAAATTGAAGAGGAATATTTTTCCAATTGAATTGAAATCGTCCTTCCATTTTTGAATTCATCTGTTCGAATTCAACAACGATAGGGAAGTGGTCTGAAAGAAGCGGTTCGGCAACATCGGTATTTCCAACTTTGTACGAATGAAAACCGAGGTTTCCCAATTTGTAAAAAACGTAATCTATGCGCGGAGCCTTTGGATTTGCAGCGCGTTCGAAATTGTTGAATGTTCCAATCTTCGAGGAAGCGCCTATTCCCGCATCGGAGAATTCTGCACGAAGTTTTTTCAATGCAAGATCTTCCGGAGCACAATTCAAATCGCCCATGAAAATGATATTTTGAATGGAAGTGAAAGCTTCAATTTCTTTCAGAATGAGATTGGCGCTTTCTTGTCTGGCGCGTTCACCCACATGATCCCAGTGTGAATTCACCACCAACAAAGTGTCCTTTAGTTCTTCATCGAACAACAGCGCAAATGTGGCTATGCGCTCGCAGGCAGCGTCCCAACCTTTGCTAGGTTTCATAGGAGTTTCAGACAACCAAACTGTTTTCGATTTAATCAATGAAAATCGATTCGCACGAAAGTAAATAGGGGAGTACTCGCCTTTGGTTTCGCCATCTTCTCTTCCAACACCAATGCGGGTATATTGTCGCTGACTGAAATTGTAATTGAAAAGCGCTCGGTCAAGTTCTACCACTTCATTATGCAAGACCTCTTGCAGCCCAATAATATCAGCGCTTTCACTCCAAAGAAAATTCTTCACACGTTCGCTTCTGTTCGGCCAACTGTTGGCTCCGTCGTGGGTGTTGTTGTAACGCAAATTAAACGACATCACTTTTAATGAAGTCGTCTGTCCGAATGCAAGAACATTCATGCAAACGAATGCAATGAATAAGATCTTAATTTTTATGCAGCCACCCCAAGAGTTCATCATCATCTATGGTATAACCAGAACCGTTGTAGGTGAGGGGAAGCGTAATTCTACTCGGCGCGCCTGGTCCTGGATTTTGTTGAATTATTTCAAGGCTTTTGTTGCTGTTGTTTTTTACCACAATAGCCACATGTCCGTATGGATTCCATTCGTTACCCTTCCACACAATTAGATCATGAGTTTGAGGAATACCTTTTCCTCCGTTTTTATATTGTATCAGATTTCGCTCTGTATTCAGTTGTCCGTCTTTGAATTTTGAATTGTAGAAGTCTTTGGCATGACCGTATGAATTCGGCATTTTGTGTTTGAAGTATTCGTAATAGTATCGTTTTACGAATTCTACGCATTGATATCTCAACCCAATGTTGTATCCGTCAGCACTGACATTCCGAGTGCTCACATGCGAGACGCTTCCATTGTAATAGACTTTTACTCCGTTGAATTCATCGACAACATCGCCCACTTTTTTTTGAGCCAAAAGACTAGTGCTAAACAAAAGAAAGGCTAAGGCGAGTAGCGTTCGATTCATGGTTGCAAGGTAAAATAAAAAAACCTCCCGAAGGAGGTTTTAATATGTTAGAGGGAAGAAGAATTATGCTTCTTCTTCGCCGTCCATTTTCTCTTTCAATGCAGCCAATGCACCTAAGTCACCAAGAGTTGATTTCTCAACTTGAGAGTTAACTTGCTTCACAGCTGAATTGTTGTCTTCTTTCTTAGCACCAGAACCAGATCCTGCACCAGCACCTGAGCGCTTAGGCTTAGCATCTGACGAAGATGGAGTAGAAGTGATTTCTTCCGGCTTCCAAGTTTGTGTGTGAGACACAGCAATCTTACGTTGGTTCTTGTTGAATTCAAGAACGATGAAGTCAAGCGTTTCTTCCACTTTCGCAGTAGCACCGTCTTCTTTCTTCATGTTTTTGTTCAAGCAGAATCCTTCTAAACCGTAAGGAAGTGCAACAACACAATGGTTACCTTCTTTCTTTACGATAGTACCTTGGTGCTTGGTTCCTTCAAGGAAAACAGTTTCAAACACATCCCATGGATTTTCTTCCACTTGCTTGTGTCCTAAGCTGATTTTACGTCCTTCACGATCCAATTCCAATACTACTACAGCTAGATCATCTCCGATAGCGCAGAACTCACTTGGATGCTTGATCTTCTTAGACCAAGAAAGGTCAGAGATGTGAACAAGACCATCGATTCCGTCTGCTAATTCGCAGAAGATACCGAACGTAGTGAATGCACGAACTTTCGCAGTGTGCTTGGCTCCAACAGGGAAACGAGTCTCAATTCCGTCCCATGGATCAGAAGTCAATTGCTTCAATCCAAGGCTTAATTTACGCTCGTCTTTCTCCATGCTTAAGATAACAGCTTCAACTTCCTGTCCTACTTTCAAGAAATCTTGAGCAGAACGTAAGTGTGAACTCCAAGACATTTCAGAAACGTGAATCAATCCTTCTACACCTGGAGCAATCTCAACGAACGCACCGTAGTCAGCAAGAACAACCACTTTTCCTGTAATCTTTTGTCCAACTTCCAAAGTATCTTGAATAGCATCCCATGGGTGAGCAGACAATTGTTTCAAGCCAAGAGCAATTCTCTTCTTGTCATCATCGAAGTCAAGAATAACAACGTTGATCTTAGAATCCAATTGAACAATCTCTTCCGGATGAACAATACGTCCCCAAGAAAGGTCAGTAATGTGAATCAATCCATCTACGCCGCCAAGGTCAACGAATACACCGTAGCTTGTGATGTTTTTAACCACACCTTCCAATACTTGTCCTTTTTCAAGGCCAGACATGATTTGCTTCTTCTGTTCTTCCAACTCAGCTTCAATAAGAGCTTTGTGAGAAACAACAACGTTTTTGAATTCGTTGTTAATTTTAACAACTTTCAATTCCATGATTTTTCCAACGTAAACGTCGTAATCACGAATTGGCTTAACGTCGATTTGAGAACCAGGTAAGAACGCTTCGATACCGAATACGTCAACGATAAGTCCGCCTTTCGTGCGACACTTAACTTCACCTTTAATAATTTCGCCAGACTCAAGAGCAGTATTAACATTACCCCAAGCGCTGAACAAACGAGCAGTCTTGTGAGAAACGATTAATTGACCGTTTTTGTCTTCTTGTAATTCAACATAAACAGGAACACGATCACCCGCTTTAAGATCTGGATTGTAACGGAATTCAGTTACCGCAACAACACCTTCAGATTTGTATCCGATGTTTATTACAACTTCTTTCTTTCCAACAGAAACAACGGTTCCTTCAATAACTGTTTTCTCAGCAATTGTAGACAACGTGTTTTCGTATAATGAATCGTAGCGATCACGCTCCGAATCACTGTAACCACCTGCAGATTCGTAAGCTTCCCAACTGAACTCACCGTTTTCATTCATGAAAGCAGCGTCGTCAGCAGTGCTGTACAACTCTAATGGTTCTTCTGCAGAAACTTCTTCTTCTACCGGAGCAGAAACTTCTTCTTCTACTGAAGCAGAAACTTCTTCTACAGATTCAGAAGCCGTAGCTTCAGTGTTTTCAGTTCCTTCGTTGGTTGGAACAGTGTTTTCAGCTTCTTCAGCTGGATTTAATTCTTCTGCCATGGGGCATTGTTAATTTGTATTTCATTCGCCTTCGCACGCATGTGGAATGAAAGAGTTAGTTATTGTTCAGTGACTCAGCGTCTTATCACCACCCAAAAAGGGACGCGAATATACAAAGAAAATCTTGGTTTCGAGCGGATTGAGTAATAAATTTCATTCTCATTCTCCTACTGTTTCTGTTTCTTAAATTCATCAAGAAGGAGTAGGAGAAACACAATGAGAATGAGAAATTCAATCTTCCTCTTTCTTCCCCTTTCTTCCCCTTTCTTCCCCTTTCTTAACTTCTCTTACCTATCATAGAGGCATTCGTGCAACGCACATTCGTCTGAAAGACATTGAGTTCTACTTCTCAGAAATCCCAACATACTTCTTTAGCTCAGTCTGTCTTTCAGCTTGCTTAATTAAAAAGTCTGCTACGTCAGCTCTATTAATTCCACCAATATTAATGCCTTTGAATAATTTGTTTTCAGTGCGGTAATTCTCTGTCAGTGGCTTGTCCAATAGCCTTCCAGGTCTTACCACGGTCCAATTCAAATCTGAATGAGTAATTATCTCTTCCATTTTTGTTTTGTCGGAATAAACATCCTTCAGCATGTATTTGAGAAACATCCGTACGAGCCAAGAAACATAATTTTTACTTTCTCCGGCTCCAAATCCAGTTACGAAAATGATTGGGAAAGTTAATTTGTTTTCTGAATGTATTTCCACAATCAATTTTGCAAAATCAGAAAAAAGGGTAGTGGTTTTCATATTCTTCCCCGTACCCAATGTTACAATCAGTGCATCTGCGCCTTGAATTGAATTGAGTAAATCTGCTTTGTTGGTTGCGTCACCAATGATTACATTCAATGAACTGTTCTTTTCTATTTCTATTTCAGTTCTTGAAAGTGTCGTAATCGAATGATTTCGATCCAATCCTCTTTTTACCGTCTCTAATCCTAATCCAGCCGACGCACCAATGATGGTAATGTCCATTTTGCTTTTTTTTATTTTATTTTATTTTATTTTGAACGAATCGCCAGCTAATTAATCCACCGCGCAGGAAATGCTGTTACGAATAACTAAATATTTGTTTGTTCCGTGAAAATAAATGTAGGGAAAATAATTTCATATCATCGACCGATGATAGAATTCGTCGAAGCCCCTCGTCCATCGGACATTCGCCGCGAAGCATTCGTCTGAAAGACATTCTTCCCTTTCTGAACCAATTTGATTAGTTAAATAACCAAAAGTAAATCACCGCCCAAACACCAATGAAAAAAAAGCCCAGTCCTAATGTATGCTTGTGTTTGCGCAAATCTCGTTTTAAAACCAATCTGTATAGAATCCATGTCAAGAATAGAATTGCAAAAACGAAAGGGAACAACAGGCGCATAGTTGGAAAGTTTTTATTTTAATTCAATACAATGATACTCAATTATCATGAAGTAAAAAAAATGTTAAAAATCGATTTTTTTTTGAGCATAAGGAGTTTTTTTTGCATAAGCAGAATTTTTTAATTCTACTTTATTTATTCGTTATACTAGGATCAACTTTCGTTAATTCAATTTTAACGTTATCAAAAGTTCGCTTTCAATATTAGCATAAGGGGACAGGACAATCTCATCCATTGGAATCTTTTCCCTGCCGCTTTTCTATTTGTTGTTTGATGATTTTTCATATGTCGGATACCCTATTTTCCAATTTCTCTCTGTTGAGTTCCACATTAAAAATGGGCCATCAAATCCTTCGTCAAAGACCAGTTCAAATTCGGTTTCATTTGATTTTCTGTATTCAGGTTGTAAGAAATTATTTTTTTCTCTAAAGCCAAATTTTCTGAATGTTTCCCAGTCGTTATTGCCTGGCAAACCAATTCGTTTTTGATAGCTTTCAATGTTTTGTATTATCTGCTCTCCAAGTTTAATATCTGAACTTCTGTTTATAGACAATGGCAGGTTCCACCATATAAAATAACCACCAACGACAATTATAAAAAGGGTCAATATGCCAAGCGCTATTTTTTTCATAGTCTCAAATAAATATCCGTTTTATTTTTTGTTTCGTTTTGGTTTTTGCGTTGTCCTAAATTGGCACAAAACGCTTTGCAGCTATAAGAAGTGGCGGATTAGATGGTATGTTATTTAATTCATTTTGATCCATAATAGTCGCATAGATTATTATCAAACCAGTTAATTCAAAAATTGGTCCAGTTAGACCGTTGATAAATACGCTAAATGTAGACGCCCGCTCTGGGGTTGTTTTATCTTTTTTTTTCGAAAAAGAGCCGACTTACAAAAGAAATATATAAACACAAGGCGAAGCCAACTATAACGAGAATAAAGTGATAATTATCAACAAATCACTTAGTTTCATAAAATTGGAGAGTTAAGTTTTGATTATCCTTGCCGGAGTACTATTGAAGTTCCCCTTTAAATATCGATCATAGCCTAGGATAATTTCGTAGTTTCTGCCAAATTCTAATTTATTAATTTCTATATTTTGTGAACGAAATGCATGTTTTACAACAATTACAGGCTGGTTTTTTGTCACACTCAATTCAATTTTAAAACCTTTTTTTAAAGACCCAGTGCCTACTAATACTTCATCGACAAAAATCTTGACGTTAGCATCTAAAATCATCCATTCGCCATCAAAGGATAGAGTAATTTGGATATTATTCGTAGGTGGATTTTTGATGTTTTCAACAGAGGAATTTTCTACAATCTTTTTAGGTTTGTTGATCGGCTCGGTAAATATACTCTTTAGCAAAGGATGTTTTTGGGCAATCACCCAATCTTCCAAACTGTTTTCTCTCCAAACTAGTGTATCGTGTGTTATAACAGGCAGAATTTCTTCTAAAAAAAATGGCCCTTGTGGTTCTTCATTTTTTTCGTAATACCATTTCATATGCGTTCGTGAATTTAGAATTTTTCATTTTGCTGTTTGGATTTTAAAAAGTAATCAAATGTTGGCTACTTCAGAAATTGTCGCTAGCATCCAACGAAAAGATACTCTATTCATGTCCTTGAAATTTTGAATTTAACATTGATCATGATTCAAACATTGATCACTAAAATAAGAAGTATAATTCGTAAAAAAAAAGTTTTCGAATTTTGTATTTAAAAATATATTTAGCTATCATCAAATAATAGATGTAAATCCCTATTTTGCAATGAACGAGCGAGCTAATGAACGCTAGCGGATTGCCCTTAGGTGCATGCCCTGAGGTTGCGCTTACACGCTGTTATGGGCTTGTGAAATTTCGTGAATCGATTTAATAAAGCAGAAAATAAATTGCTGCAGCAAAACCTGTTGCATAACCACCATCAAAATTTGCAATAACATCGATGTACTTGCTACTGCCTTTTATTATGTAATTTCCGTCAATATTTGCAATTACATCATTATACTTGCTACTTCCTTTGCGGAAATATGTGGCGTCAAAATTAGTATTAACATCATTGTATTTACTACTACCTGAACGAATGTAGTTTTGTCCAAATGATAATTATGGAATAAGGGTAAAAATAAAAATTACTAGTAAATTCTTCATTATTTTTTTTTAGTTTATTACTCCTACTCCATATGGATTTTCAGATTACTCCCTCTTTTTATAATGGTTTTCTAGTCTCCACTTTTATTGTGTAACTTTAGGTGGTCAGCCTGCCTTGAACCGCTATGTTGTCTAAACTTGCCCATAACGGTTTTCGGCTTGGCGATGTGGCGGATTTTTAGCACAAAAGTTCAATAGAATTCCTGCTGTTGAACCTTACACAAATGTTTCATAGAAGCACTTCTGCCGCCATATTGCCAAACCGATGTTAGCGGTTCGTTGTTTTTTTGTCCGTTTATTAGTCCCATATTTGAGGTCTTTCAAGTCCAAGTGTTCGTAAATATGAAAGCATTTGTCCCGTGTGAACTGCCTCGTGATACGCTATTCGCTGCAAATAATCTCCAAGTTTTCTGCGTTGTCCTTTTTCTGACCGAATTATTTCAATTGTTGAGAAGTCTGTCGGACTGAATTCTTTTATCATTTCTATAAAAGCCACTCTAAAAGGTTGAGCAAATTCAAGTTCTGCTTGCAGGTCTGTATATGTTCTGTTTGTCCAAGGTGAAACATAGTCACCCAAATTCCCTCTCTTGTTAATTATAATATGAAATAAGTGTTCACCTTCTAAAACGTGTCTTACCATTTCGAGACAATTCATTGCATTAATGTCTGGTCGCCAAAAATAATTTTCTGGCGTAATTCCTGTCCAAAGTTTAATACTTCGCCTTCTGATTTCTTCAAAGTTTAAAATTACGATTTCGTTTTGTGTCATTATTATGTTTTTATCTTTTTGATGTTATTTTAGTTCTGTTGTTTCGGTGTCGTTCTACAATGACCGCTAACTAGTTTATACGCGCTACAAACCTTCCCAATACATTCCATCATAGTCTGATTGACGAAGGTTTGCTGCGCGTTGTTAAAACTAAACCAAAAAGTTATAAATCGTCAAAAGGAAATCTGATTTGATTTTTATTTTCCCGAAAGATTTTACAATCATTTATTTATGCTCATTCTCATTCTCCTAATGCTTCTGTTTCTAGCAATTAGAATGACAAACAGAATTAGAATGAATAGGGGTCAAGTTCCCTTGGGTATACATCCATTCTGTAAATCAGTCCGCACAGCGGATACATCCCTTCGGGATTGGTCCTGAAAGGATTTGTCCTTTTGGGATTTGTCCACGAAGTGGATAAGAAATTCAGAATGCTTAATTACAAGTTCAATCCTGTTACCTTATCTAAGTAAATCTCGGGATTTCAAGTTTTGCAGCACAGTCATTTGCTGAATAGCCAATTGATTTAGTTCAACAAATCTTTCTTTTTGATCTAATTTCTCTTGAACAAGCAAAGAATTAATATTCTCTAAATTCGACAAACAAATAAGTTCGTTCATACTCGCATAGTCACGCAAGTTACCTTGAAGACTTGGATTGCGATCTCTCCATTCGCGAGCGGTAATTCCAAATAATGCGACATTCAATAAATCAGCCTCATTGGCATAAATAGCATTCACTTGATCTTTGCGAAGCAATTTTGGAACAATTAAATCCTTGATAGCTTGCGTGTGGATGTGATAATTCACTTTAGCTAATTCTCTTTTTACCGACCAACCAAGATCTTTGCACTCTTGATGTTTTAATCTTTGAAATTCTTGGATCAAATAAATTTGAAACTCAGGACTTAGCCACATGGCGAAATGAAATGCGATGTCTTTGTGAGCATATTTCCCGCCATATCTACCAGATTTTACAGTCAATCCTTTTGCTGCTGTGCGACTTATCCATTGACCAACAGACATTGTAAATCTGTTTACCCCGGAATCTTTTTCAATTACCCCGAATTCCGGGTAATTGAAACTCACATTATGATTTTTTTTCCATATCGATAAATATTCAAGAGTGTTCTTGTTGGTTATCCATTTGCTTATTAGACCACTTCCTTCTTTGAATCCCGAAGAAATATCGGTTAGTGAAATAAAATCATTTTCGTTGAATTGAAT